>JACKQG010004809.1_pt1 | contig 15431 bp, 12 predicted proteins | sample 8237621 | NCBI WGS metagenome assembly JACKQG01 (sample SAMN15677084, study PRJNA649215) | marine metagenome | biome: marine; feature: Black Sea; material: saline water; isolation source: suspended particulate matter (SPM) from the Black Sea western gyre | collected 2013-06-09/2013-06-10 | depth... | reverse complement strand
CCCTTATACACGAGTTCACACGGTTTAAAAAAAGATTTTCCATGAAGCGACCATAAGAAAAAACTCCCCGAACCCTGAATTAATTAAGGAACTAAAAATAGAAGGAGGTTAGGTTAGCCATGACGGAATATGATTACTGGAAGATATTTCCTAAAATGCCGAAGAAAGTAACGATCGGCGACATTACCGTACGGGACGGTTTTCAGCATGAAGAGAAATTTATCTCTACCGCCGCAAAAATATTCTACCTGGAAGAGCTTATTTTTGCCGGCTGCCGCGACATTGAAGTAACCAACCTGGGCAATCCCTTTCTCATGCCGCAGTTCAAAGACGCCGAAGAGCTGTTTGCGCATGTAAGAAGTGATCGTTTCAAACAGCGCTGCACCAAAAAGGGTGTCAATTATGATGATATCTGCTTCACCGCCATCACGATCCGCGAATCCGCCGTCGACCGTGCCATTGAAATGAAAGTAAGGGGACTCGGCCCTGATCGTGTTTTAATGATGGTTTCCACCGAGGAAGAACATCATTACGCCAATGCGGGAACAACTCTGCCGGAATATTGGAAAGAAGCCGAACGCTGTATCAAAAAATGTACGGATGCCGGTATAAAGATGTGCGGCACGGTCAGCACGATCTGGGGCAGCCCCATCGGCGGTGCCACGGATTTGAGGGATGCCGTGGAGTTTACCAAGCGATGGCTGGAGATCGGGGCCCATGACATTGAGCATGCCGATCACGACGGCAGTGCCTCGGCACCGGATGTCTACCGTTATTTTTCCATGATTCTGGATGAAATTCCGGAGCCAAACCTGCATATCGCCCACTTTCACGAAACCAAACGGGTGGCGGCCGCATCTATTCTAGCTTCTCTACAGGCTGGAATCGTATTTTATGAAGCGACTATGGGCGGTCTGGGCGGACAGCCGGCCAATTTCCTGGACGACTGCCCTGTCAAAGGAACCGGTGAATACTATTATGAAGACCCCCGCTATGTCGGCCTGGTCACGCTTGAAGATACACTGGTTCAGATTGACGAAATGGGAATCGAACACGGCTGGGATGTGGACCGCGTTCTGTGGCTGGGCCGGCAATTGGAAAAGACTGTCGGCAGAAGGCTGCGTTCCGATGCCGTGATCAACGGCCGCACTTTGAAAGAGGGGCATATGCAGTTTGCGCGTCCCGGTCTGAAGGGGAAAAAAGAAAAACTGGGCGAAAAGCCGGGGCAGAAAATACCCAAAGACTGGAGCCCCGGCGCCATGCTGCCTGAAAAATACCGTCCCAGTTAGTTTCCATCCATAATATGCATTGGAAACTACTTAGTGCTAAAGGTTTTTTATGGATGGGCACCAGTTGATTTCGTAAAAAGAAAAAATTACCACGAAAGCACGAAAAAGGAATTTAATAAAATTTCGTACTTTCAATATTTCGTGTTTTCGTGATTGTACTTAAAATTTTGTTTTAGAAAAGAGGTAGATATGGAAACAAAGAATCAAAAGCCTCACATCAACGTCGATTTTTTTGAAGACCTTACAGGTGATATTTTAAAATCGACCGACAAGGCCGTAGCAGCGATCGGCGAACGCATCAAAGCTATAAGAGAAGAAAAAGGACTGTCGCTGGAAGACCTTTCAAAGATGACGGGGTTTGCCGTTGAACTGCTGTCGAACATTGAAGCCGGCAAAGTACAGCCGCAGTTAGGAACGATTATCAAACTGTCAAAAGCTCTGGACAGTGCCTTCAGCCGGCTGGTTTCCGGTGTCGGCGATAAGCTCTACTCCATAACCCGAAAAAATGAGCAGAAAATCGTCTCCAGGTCCACTTCCCAGAAAGGCAAAAAGCAAGTCTACATATACAAAAGCCTTGCTCCGGAAGTCAAAGGGCGCCATATGGAAACCTTGATCGTACAGCTTGAAGAAAACCCCGACCAGGAGATGTCCGTGCATGCAGGTGAAGAATTTATTTATGTTCTGGATGGTACGGCCGTGCTGAAGATCGGCCATGATTGTTATGATCTTGAGTCCGGTGACAGTGCCTATTACCTGTCGACTACGCCGCATCTGATTGCTTCTAAAAGCGGAAAAGCGACGATACTTGCAGTGCTATATGAAGGCTAACTATTAATATTATCAATCATAAATGATATAATGGATGATAAAGACTTTGTCCCTTTTGGGGGAAATGAAATCCAGACACCGGATGTTGATCATGCCCGCGTCGTAGTGTTGCCGGTTTGTTACGAAAGCAAGCCTTCCTATGGCACCGGCAGCGCAACAGGACCTTATCATATCCTGAACGCATCTTTGCACTTAGAGCACATGGACGAGGAAGCTCTGGTCGACTGGGGCTTGCGAAAAATCCATACAGCTGCACCTCTTTGGCCTTCAAACGATCCCGCACAGGCTGTCCGCCAGATACAGCAGGCGGCCGAAAGCGTTTTGAAACAGAATAAATTTCTGCTGTCCCTCGGCGGTGATCACGCAGTATCCCTTGGACCGATCAAAGCCGCATCTGACCGGCACCCTGATATCGGCGTGCTGCAAATAGATGCTCACCTTGATTTGAGAGATGAATGGCAAGGAAGCCGATATAATCATGCCTGCGTTATGCGCAGGGTTGTCGAAGATGCGCAGGTAAAGGTTGTACCGGTGGGAATTCGTGCAATTGATTCGGAAGAGGCCGACTTTCTCAACCAGAGGAACATTGCCCCCTTTTATGCCCACGAAATCGATCCCTGGGATTACACCTGGATAGACCGGATTGTTGATGCGCTGCCGACAAAGGTTTACTTGACCATCGACCTTGACGGACTCGATCCATCCGTAATCCCCGGTACAGGGACTCCTGAACCGGGCGGTCTTTCGTACCGGCAGCTTGTAGAGTTGATCAAAATGGTAGGCCTGAAAAAGAAAGTTGTGGCGGCAGATATCACCGAGCTAGCCAAAATCGAGGGAACCCAAGTGTCAGAGTTTACCGCCGCCAAGATTGCAACCAAAATTATTGTCTACTGCTTATAGTTTGCATTTTCCTTGTAACATCAATAATTTCTTGACAAAAAAAATGGATGGCAGTAGCCTTCAAAGATACTGTATTATCCGGATGCAACAACATGAGGCCTTTGAAATTTACAAAGGTCTCAACAGATTTTATTCAGCTAATAGGAGCAACTTAACCATGACACTTACAAAAGCTCAATTAGTAGACTCGATTCAAAAAGAGACTGATCTATCACGCAAGAAATCATTAGTACTGGTTGAATCCCTTCTCGAAATCATAAAACAGACCCTGGCAAACGGTGAAGACGTTCTTATCAGCGGATTTGGAAAGTTTTGCGTAAAGGAAAAAAATGAACGTAAAGGCAGGAATCCTGCAACCGGTGATGATATGATGCTGGCCCCCAGGAAGGTTGTCACATTCAGATGTTCACCCATGCTCAGAAAAACAATTGATAGCTAATAACCGACAATTTATCTTTAACCTTGATGCATCTATCCGTAATCGACTTCTACTCCGACCATGAATCGGTTACTGCGGCACTCGACGCCGTCAGCGCCGGGGAAACACTAGCAAAACAGAAGTCCATTCTATTAAAACCCAAACCGCATCTTTCAGCAGATTTTCGTTATAAACCTCTTCAAGGTTCTTTGCAAACTGCCGCAAAATAGAAAAGGGAGGGACACAGAAATGAAGATTCAGACGGCCTAAGGTTCCCCATGGCGCGGCGCTGAAAACTTGATTCGTAATCAAATCGGGCTTTTATAACGATTTGACATCGCTGTGAATTTGAAATACTATATCTTATTACGAGCACAGGATTGGATGGGAGATCTATAATTTGGAAAATTTCAGTGAAAAACGCCGGCATACCAGAATCGAAGTCGAATGGCCCGTGATCGTATCTAAAGGTGACGACTTCATTGAAGGCAAAACCAAGGATATCGCCTTTGACGGTATTTCCATCTTTTGTGAAGAACCGCTTCCGCTGGATGAGATTATCAGCATATCGATTGAGCTTCCAGATCAGCAGTCTGTGGTAATTTCCGGCAGGGTAGTCTGGTCGAACGTCTATGGAATTGATGATCAGAATACTACCTATGGAATAGGCCTCTGCTTCGTCAAAATATCCGATGAAGACCGCAGTAGTTTCCTCGACCTGATCTCCGATCTTCCCGAAGAATAAAATCTTCAGGCGACCATTAGTAATGCCTATAACCGTAATAATAATCGTAGGACCTGGTTGCATAAGGAAAATTAGATGTTTCCTCAAGATTTAGACAACCGGGCTCGACGTACCGCGTACTCCTACCATCAATCATTTTGGATTTTATTACCTTGGCCGTTGCCTGCAAACCCAGCAGTTTTGCGATTCTGTTGACCTCATCCACGAATCGTTCGTTGTTATGACTGCTTTCGCCCGTCCATCCGCCGGTCTGGTGAATCTTCTGATGAATCATCTCATGCAGCAGCACGTCGCTTGCCAGCCGTTTATTTAAATTGTCCAGGCACCATTTGGACATACTGGTCGGATAAACCGGTCGCACCAGGCCTTTGTATAAATAAATAATATTTTCAGAGAAAAAATAGCACCCCAAACTTTTGTTTTGAGGCTTCAAAATCCAGTAAATAGGGCCGAGTGTATTCTTTGCGTCAAAATATGTTGCATTCAAATCGTTCCATGTGTCATAAGCCCAGGCCCCTACCTCCCCGAACATTTGAATACCTTCTGCTTTCAACTCATTAAATCTATCCATTTAGTTATTTCCACAAGCAGTTTCCAATTCATAAATGAGAAATTCGGGATAAGTTGTCAATCGTCTGTGAACATTGAATAGGGCATGATTATGATGCGCACTGTATCACTCTCATGGAACATTATCGACAAAAAACGTTTTTTTATTGAAAAAACTAAATTGTTCTATTAAATAATAAATTTGTTTTATTGACATATTTGACAGATCCGCTCAAATCAGTTAAAAGAAATGAATTAAGAACTATTAATCAGAGGAGAACCTTACCATGGCGCTAACAAAAGCCCAAATCATCGACACCACACAGAACCATCTCGGTCTCTCCAGAAAAAGAAGTTCAGAACTGGTTGAAACCCTTTTAGGAATCATGAAGACCACGCTTGCAAACGGTGAAGACGTCCTCATAAGCGGGTTTGGAAAATTCTGTGTAAAAGAGAAAAAGGAACGTAAAGGCAGGAATCCCGCAACCGGCGATGATATGATGCTGGCGCCAAGGAAGGTTGTTACCTTCAAATGCTCCGGAAAGCTTAGAAAAAAAATTGATGCCAATTAGTTCCGCCCCGCTAACGGATCTTCTGCCGGTAAAATGCGTTGTCCGCTGAGAGCCCGCCTGTCTTAGAGGCAAAATGCAATCATAGCGCTTCGAGACCTTTGAAATTTGCAAAGGTTTCGCCTCCGTTGCAACGGACTTAAACTACTACTGCCAAAAAAACTCATGCCCTCTGCTCAACTCCGCTGGCAACCGATAGCCGTTTTACTTGCTCTCGCTCTGGTATGGGGAGCCAATATGGCCATCATCAAGATCGGGAGCCGTGAGTTGGCACCTCTGTTCATGGCCGGACTGCGTTCTCTGGTAGCGAGCCTTTGTCTTTATGCCTGGATGAAATTCAAGAGGATAGATCTCTTCCCTTCCAAGATTGTTCTTTTGCACGGAATTGTAATAGGGCTCTTTTTTGGCGCCGAGTTCGGCCTGATCTATGTGGGGCTCAAATACACCATGACTTCCCGCGTGTATGTCCTTTTGTACACCGCCCCTTTCTTCGTGGCCCTGGAAGCCCATTTTCTCCTGGGCAATGACCGTTTCAATTCCTGGAAAGCCGCCGGGCTTTTACTGGCTTTCGGAGGGATTGTCATACTGTTTGTAAAGAGCTTAGGCTCTTTTCATTCGACGGCTCTGCCGGGCGACCTTATGGCTCTGGCCGCCGCTTTTCTATGGGGATCCACGACTGTCTACATAAAAAAGTTTTTGGTCGACCGTGCATCACCCTTGCAAACACTCTTTTACCAGGTTTTCTTTTCTGCACCGCTCCTGTTCGCTCTGAGTATCGCCTTGGAAAACCCTGTGGTTTCAGCATTATCCTGGACCGGCGGCTTTTCGGTCTTTTATCAATGTATCATTATCGCCTTCCTCAGCTACCTGGTCTGGTTTGAACTCATCTCCCGCTATCCCGTCAGCCTGCTACATGCTTTTACCTTTTTTACTCCGGTATTCGGTGTCTTGATAAGCGGTATTATAATAATGGACGAACCGATAAGTTCCAACCTGGTGGCGGCTTTGATCATGGTATGCATGGGCATGGTCCTGGTCAATTATCGCCCGACGGAAGAAACCGCAGCCCCAGCCGACAGTTAATCCTCATGGAATATTGGACCAAAATATAACAATGACACATATCATTAAACAAATCGAATCGCGGTTGCCGGCGGCGCTGGCTGCCGACAGACATGCCATCAGCCGCGAAATCGCCCGCATTAAAAGTTACAGGGCTAAATCACCGGCGGATGCAAAGACCCAAAAGCGGCTTTTTCATCTCGAGAAGAGGCTTCAAGCTTCCATCAAAAAGAGAGCATGGCGACAGGAAAACCGGCCGGATCCGAACTACGACCCTGCCCTGCCCATAACGGCCAAAAAGGATGAAATCATCGATGCCGTCGCCGGCAACCCGGTGGTCATTATTTCCGGAGAGACCGGTTCGGGTAAAACCACCCAGATACCAAAATTCTGTTTGGCCGCCGGACGTGGTATTGACGGCAAAATAGGCTGCACCCAGCCCCGCAGAATCGCGGCCACAACGGTTTCACGTCGCATCGCCCAAGAATTGGGAGAGCAACTGGGCCAATCCGTGGGTTACAAAATACGGTTCCAAGATAAGACCAGCCCCGATGCGTATATCAAAATCATGACCGACGGCATCTTATTAGCCGAAACCCAGAACGATCCGGATCTTACCGAATACGATACCATCATTGTCGATGAAGCCCATGAAAGAAATTTGAACATTGACTTTATTCTGGGATTCTTAAAGACACTGCTAAAGAAAAGAAAGGATCTGAAAGTCATAATAACCTCGGCCACCATTGATACCGAAAAATTCTCAAAGGCTTTTGACCGGGCGCCGGTGATCGAAGTCTCCGGCCGCATGTACCCGGTTGAAGTCCGTTACCATCCGTACGATTCCGAAACCGCTGATGACGACGAGCCGGCCCATATTGAAACAGCGGTTCGCGCGTTAGACAAACTTCAGCGGGAGAGTCCCTTCGGCGACATTCTCATCTTCATGCCGACCGAACAGGATATTCGCGAAACCCGTGAAGTTATCGAAGGCCGGCAATATAAGAATGTAGCCGTACTCCCCCTGTTTGCCCGGCTCTCGGCGGCCGAGCAGTCCAAGGTTTTTGCTCCCATGGCTGCCAGAAAAATTATTATCGCCACCAATATTGCCGAAACGTCCATTACCATACCGGGCATTAAATACGTCATCGACACGGGGCTGGCACGTATATCGCGATATACACCGCGATCAAGAACCACTTCCCTGCCGGTCACCGCCATATCCCAAAGCAGCGCCGAACAGCGCAAAGGAAGGTGCGGACGGGTAGAAAACGGCATTTGCATACGCCTTTTTTCTGAAGAAGATTTCCATACCCGCCCGCTGTTTACACTGCCTGAAATTCTAAGGGCCAATCTGGCTGAAGTAATCCTGCGGATGATCGCCCTTAAATTCGGTGATATATCGGATTTTCCCTTTGTCGACCGCCCGGACCCTAAAAGCATAAGAGACGGCTTTGATATGCTGGTCGAACTCGGGGCGATTGCTTTGATGCCCAAACCTGAGACTGCCGGTGGAAAGCCTGGTTGCAAGCTGACCAAAACAGGCCGGCTCATGGCCAAAATGCCGGTCGATCCCCGCCTGTCCCGCATGTTGATCGAAGCCCGTGTCCAGGGATGTCTGGATGAGATGACTGTTATCGTTGCAGCTCTGAGCATCCAGGACCCCCGGGAACGGCCTGCGGAAAAAGCCGAAACCGCCGACCAGGCTCACAAAAACTTTAAGGACCCTTCTTCTGATTTTATTACCCTGCTGAATATCTGGAACCAATACCATCAGGTCTGGAACAGCCAAAAAACCATCAGCCAGAGCTTCAAACAGGCTAAAAAATTCTGCGAAGCACACTTTCTCTCATTTAAAAGAATGAGGGAATGGTTTGATATTCACGGCCAGCTCACCCAGATCCTGAAAGATTATCGTTTTAGCCGCAGCCGGCAAACGCCCTCCGCACCCCGGGACAGCTACCGGGAACCTGATGAATACGCTCCTCTTTATGCCGCCATTCACAAATCGGTTTTAAGCGGTTTTCTTGCCAACATTGCCGTAAAAAAAGAAAAAAATGTATTTCAGGCCACCAAAGGCCGGGAAGTAATGGTTTTTCCGGGCTCAACCCTGTTCAACCGGGCCAAGACCTGGATCGTAGCCGCTGAAATGGTCAAAACATCCAGACTGTTCGCCCGGACAACCGCCGGCATCGACAGCCGTTGGCTGGAAAGCCTGGGCAGGGATCTGTGCAAATATACCTATCTTGAACCGCACTGGGAAAGAAAGCGCGGCGAAGTGGTGGCCTTTGAACAGGTCAGTCTTTTCGGTCTTGTCATTGTTCCCCGGCGACCAATATCCTATGGCAGAATCAACCCCCGGGAAGCTGCGGAAATATTTATCCGCAGTGCCCTGGTGGAAGGTGATATCCGGCAGCCGTTTTTGTTTATGCAACACAATCGCAAACTCATTGACGAAGTCAGGGACATGGAAGACCGCATCAGAAAGAGAGACATCCTGGTCAGCGAGGACGAGATGTTCCGCTTTTACCACCAACATTTAAAAAAGTGCTGCGATATCAGAACTCTGCAACATCTTATTAAACAAAAAGGCAGCGACCGTTTCCTGAGAATGAGCCCCGCAGACATACGGCAATATTCCCCGGACAAAGCAGAACTTTCTCATTTCCCGGACAGGCTTGATATTGGAAACCAGAGCTTTGATTGTACGTACAGCTTCCAGCCGGGAGAAAACGTTGACGGCGTGACCGTGAAAATACCATCGTCCCTGGCTTCCGCGATTCCTTCGGATTCAACGGACTGGCTGGTACCCGGACTTTACCAAGAAAAAATAACCGCCCTCATCAAGGGACTGCCCAAAGCCTTTCGCAAACAACTGGTGCCGGTAACCAGAACGGTCGATGTGATCATCAATGCAATGCCCAAAGAAGAAAACTCTTTGATCACGGCCTTGGGGAAATTCATTTACAGCCGTTTCAATGTTGATATTCCGGCAGCGGCCTGGTCGGAAAATCTTTTGCCGGAGCACCTTAAACTGCGCTTTGTAATCACAGGCCCTAATGGTGAAGAGCTTGCCGCCGGCAGAGACCCTGCCATCTTAAGCCAAAATTTTTCCGGCAGGGCCGGCCCCCAAGAGCCCAAAGAAATCAAAACCGCCCGCAAACAGTGGGAAAAGACCGGCCTCACCCCCCGGGACTTTCCCGGTCTGCCGGAAACCATCATAATTCAAGGGAAAAATACGGCCAAATGGAGGCTGTATCCCGGCCTTGAAAAAGCCGTTTTGAAGCAGAAATCGATTGTTAACCTGCACCTTTTTCAGCAACCCGACCAGGCCGTTAAATCCCATCAGGACGGCGTGGCGGCACTCTTTTGTATCCATTTTTCAAAGGACCTGAAGTTTTTGAAAAAAGCCCTGACCCTGCCGAAAAAAGCCGCAAAAATGGCCGACTATTTTGGAGGGGCCGGGCGTTTTGAAAACATGCTGTACCAAACCGTTGTCAACACCCTTTTTCGCAAAAACCTGCGTTCAAAAGAAGCCTTTGATTCCCACGCCGAATCCGTAGCACCCCATATAATTACCAGCGGCCGCGAATTGTTAGACAAAAGCATGACTGTGCTGGCAGCCTACCATGCAACCAGAACCATAATTTACAGCCTGGAAACCACCCACGGCAAAAGCCGCACGGCCAAACAATTTCTAAAAGACTTAAGAGAGCAGTTGGCCCGGCTGGTTCCGGAAACATTTGTGCAGCTTTACAGTACCGACCGCTTCGTCCACCTTGTCAGATACCTGCAAGCTATTGAAATCCGGGCTCAGCGCGCATTTGTAAATTTTGAAAAAGACCAGGCCAAAGCCGGGGAAATAGGCCTTTTCATTGCCGGCCTGAATACCATGCTTAAGGAGCTTGGGCTCGGAGCATCACCGGCAAAAAGAGCTGCTGTCGAGGAATATTTTTGGCTGATCGAAGAATACAAAGTCTCCCTGTTTGCCCAGGAGCTTAAAACAGCCGTGCCGGTCTCAAAAAAACGGCTTGAAAAGAAACTAAAAGAGATCCAACGCATGGTATGAAAAAAACTGTGCATACAATGATTATATTTGTAACTCCGGTTTATCCATGGTATTTAAATAAAACATGAAACTTCGAGCGATCCTGCTAATATTGTGCTTGCTGGCCTTTTTTTCAGCCACTTCCGGCGGATATCTTTACTATTCGTCTTTGAGCAAGTCTGCCTTCATCGAAGCTGAAACCCAGGCTGCCTCTCATGCTGAAAAGATAAAAAATCTTGTCTCCTCTTATCTTACAAATACCCTCAAAGCAGTCAAAGCCCTGTCCGGGCTTAAAGCCTTGCAGCAGGCCCTGCTAAGCTCCGATGAAATCGTTCTGGCTGAAGCCAACTATATCCTAGACCATTTTCAAGATTCCTTAGAGGCCAGCGTAGTCTACTTGATGGATCAAAAAGGCCAAACGATTGCATCCAGCAATCGTGATGATCCTAACAGCTTTGTGGGAAAAAATTATTCATTTCGCCCGTATTTTCAACAGGCTGCGCACGGGAGCCCGGCCGTATATATGGCTTTGGGCGTGACTTCCAATAAACGCGGTGTTTATTACAGCCATCCGGTTTATGGAAATAGCCCAAGCCGTCCCATTGGTGTGGTTGTAGTGAAAGCCTCCGTAGAAACCATTGAACAAGAATTTTTTGATCCTGTGATTCATGCCCCTGGAATGATCACCTTCATAACGGGGCCCCATGGCGTTGTGTTTATGTCGGATCATAAAGAATTGCTTTACCAGGTGCTATGGAAGATTGCAGATGAAGATCTGATCGAGACTGCAAAATCGAAGCAGTTTGGCACCGGACCATGGGAATGGGCGGGGTTTGAAAGCAAAGGCAAAGATCATGTCGTTGATAAGTCAGGGGATGAATATCTGCTGTTTCGCAAAAAAATAGAATCGCTTCCAGGCTGGAGCGTTGTTCATCTGAGCAACCTGGATGTAATTTCAAAGAGTATTTCCGACCCTATAATCAGAACAATCGGCTACACAATTCTGGCTTTGTGTGTTCTTATCGGGCTGTCAGTTCTTGTTCTGTATAATCTGGCAAAAGCCGACATCGTCAAGCGCCTGCAGGCCGAGGCGGCACTGCGGGAGAGTGAAGAAAAGTATCGTTCCATGATGGAAGCCATGACTGACGCGGCCTATATCTGTTCCCACGACTTTCGCGTAGAATATATGAATCCGGCCATGATCAAGAGAATAGGACATGATGCCACCGGGGAAGCCTGTCACCAGGCGATAAACGCACTGGAGGAAAAATGCCCTTGGTGCGTTCACTATAAAGTCCAAAAAGGTGAGCATGCAGTGACGGAAATAGTCAGCCCCAAAGACAACCGGACATACAGTGTTTCCAATTCGCCCATTCACCACCTGGACGGTACCATTTCAAAGCTTACCATTCATAGAGATCTCACGGAGTTGAAAAAAATGGAAGAGGAGCTTCTCAAAGCTCGCAAGCTTGAATCCATCGGACTCCTTGCCGGCGGCATGGCCCATGATTTTAACAACCTTTTGTCCATTATCATGGGCAATATTTCCATGCTACAAGATGATCTCAAACCTGAAGATCAGATTGCCCAATTTCTGAATGACGCCCAGGAAGCGTCCCGCAGGGCCCGGGAACTTACCAGGCAGTTGATCACATTTTCAAAAGGCGGCGCACCGGTTAAGCAAGCGGGCTCGATCAAAGATCTGCTAAAAGAGATAACAAGTTTTATCCCGGCCGACTCCAATGTAAAGTGCGAATTTTTGATCCCCCCGGATCTAAATCCGGTTGAATTTGACAAAGGTCAAATGCAACATGCATTTAAAAACCTTATCATTAATGCTGCTGAATCCATGCCGGAGAGCGGACTTATTAAAGTAAGGGCGGAAAATCTTATTTTAAAATCTGAAAGTAAAGAAAAAAGTTTAGCACTGGCAGCAGGAGAATATGTTAAAATATCCATCCAGGACCATGGCGTTGGGATTTGCTCAGAAAACCTGGCCCTGATATTTGACCCCTACTTTTCAACCAAAGAGATGGGCACTCAAAAGGGGATGGGGATGGGGCTGGCAACAACCTATTCCATTATCAAAAAGCATAGCGGACATATCATTGTAGAATCTGAGGTGGATGTCGGTACTACTGTCGCTATATATCTTCCGGCATATGTAAAAAAGGTCCAGAAGATAGAACCCATAGAAACACAAAAGTTGACCAAAACTGCCATCCGCACCAGAAAGATACTTTTAATGGATGACGAAAAAAGTATCAGGCATCTTGCCGAACAGATGCTTAGCCGACTCGATTATGATGCTGAAACTGCCAAGGATGGGGAAGAAGCGATTGAATTATTCAAAAGAGCCATGGATTCTGACAAGCCCATCGATGTGGTTATCCTCGATTTAACCATCAAGGGCGGCATGGGCGGTAAAGACGTTATCAAAATTCTTCAAAAAATAAATCCTCAAGTCAAAGCCATTGTTTCCAGCGGTTATTCCAATGATCCTGTAATGACTGATTTTGAAAAGTATGGTTTTGCAGGGGCCTTGCCAAAGCCCTATGCCAAAAAAGATTTGAAAGATATGTTGCAAAATATTTTATCGGAAAAGCGCAGCATATTTTTGCTTAAACAACTTTAAGCCAAGAGCGGATTTGAAACCATATCTTAGAGTTCCCCGGCCAGCCGGACGACCGCGGGCCAGCAATTTTCCTTGACATTACATCCAAAATTGATAAAATTACCTACAGAAATGAACATATGAAGGTAAATTTATCATGAATCCTCCAAATACTAAAAACCGTGGTTCCCGGTTCGACAGAGCAGTCGGTATCTTCAAGAAGCATGGCGGAATCCTTCGCACAGCGCAAGCACTTCGGGCAGGCATTCACCCCGGAACGCTCTATGCCATGCGAGATTCGGGGGCGCTGGATGCGGTAAGCCGCGGCGTGTATCGTCTTGCAAACAGCCTGCCCCTGAGCAACCCGGACCTAGTGACCGTTGGAACCCGGGTTCCGGGCGGTGTGATATGCCTCATTTCCGCACTGGCCTTTTACGAACTCACCACTCAGATACCCCACGAGGTGCATGTGGCGTTGCCGCGTGGCGCGGAAGAACCCCGCCTGGATTATCCGCCGATCAAGACTTACCGCTTTACCGGCGAGGCGTTTACGGAGGGCGTGGAAGCCCATAAACTCGACGGCGTAAGCGTGCGCATTTACAACCCAGAAAAGACGCTCGCCGACTGCTTCAAGTTCCGCAACCAGGTCGGCCTTGATACGGTAATGGAGGCGGTCCGCTTTTACCGCGAACGTAGAAGTATCAAGGTGGACGACCTTATGCACTATGCAGGGATTTGCCGCGTGAAAAAGATTATTCGTCCCTATCTCGAGGCAATTCTATAATTCGGATTCGGGGATGTGATCGTTCCAGGTCCAATCAAATTCGCGTATCCTGCGCTTCTTGATTTTCCTCCTCCTGAGTTGAACGGCTATACCAAGGAAAGCACTATCGCCGAGAAGTTCCAGGCTATGGTAAAGCTTGGAATCCTGAATAGCCGGATGAAAGATTTCTACGATATCTGGTTCTTAGCCCGCATGTTTGACTTCAGGGGCGAAACATTGGCCGAAGCGATTGAGAAAACATTCGAGAACCGAAACACGCCGGTCACAGTCAACCCTACGGTCTTTGATATTTCTTTTACGAAGGATGAGGATAAAAAGGTTCAGTGGTTGGGATTCATCAAGAAGGCTAAGATTGCCGACGCACCGGGGTCCTTTGAGGATGTTGCCGCAGCCGTCAAGGTTTTTCTTGAGCCTCTTGTAGCCTCTATTGTCGAGCGACAAACGTTTCACGGCTTCTGGACCGCACCTGGCCCCTGGCGATAGCAAAAATACCACCAATGGGTGGAGTATTGTCAATGGCCCCTCTGCTGAGATTTTCATGATAATATTCTCTTATGTTGTCCAAAGTTATATGATATAAAGCTTAAAATATAAGCCCGACTCAAACTGGACTTAATCCATGCGGTTAAAGGTTCTCGAGGTTTCGGCGGACAGGATGGCTTTTGATTGCTGTCGCAGTGCTCCATAAATAGATGGATGTCATTGACGGCTCAGGCAAGAGTGCCAACCCTGTCCGTCCGAACTCTTAATTATGGCTCCAAGGTACTCTGATCCTGGAAATATCCAGAAGTCTCGTCATACCAGCTTGCCAAAGTCGGGCACTATGGGCAGGGTTTACCACCTGTTACGCTGAACTTTGAATATCTGAAACTGGAATGGTTAAGACTGGTTCAATAGATTTTTTTAAAAAACCGGCCTGGACCGGCACAGGAGGAGTATTGCCTTTAAAAAGAGGAGAATTTTAGCTTGACTTTATCCTGGTACTCTTGCCTAAATGTACACTGGGGAATAAATCGAGTCAATAGCCGATAAGGAAACCCAATCAATCAAATTTTGGGCTTTGGTTTTTGTGACCGGACCACTTAGGCAGATCATCGTTTATATCGATAACCCGCATACCATAGAAGATATGGCACGTTGGTTTGAATTTCATTGGAACTTTTGATACACCCCCAAAATTAAAAAGTGATGGATACTGCTAAGCGAACGGCGCTATACAGTCCAATAAAAGAAGGGCTATTAAATTTTTGAAAAACAGCCTCGAAGCATCATCTTTTAGTTTTTACTCATATAGGAAAACTGCTGCCTCTGTTAAATGGCTGTTCATTGTTAAATGCTTGATGAAAGATACTGGTTTGACGATTCCTGAACCATGAATCTCTAAAATTGAAGATTCGGAACCAATATACTGAACGCCATCAATTAATTTAAACTCCGGCTATGTGATACCAAAAAATCATTCTTTATACATACTAAATTGTTGTGATATTTTCAATTACAGATGGGCAGGCGATAATGTGATATCCATTCCAAAGGTGGAAATATCAATCACTTCAAAAACCTTGGATATGTCTGATTATGTTGTGAGTGTGCCTAACCGGCTAAAATTATAAGAATATCCGGCA
>JACKQG010004807.1_pt1 | contig 15433 bp, 15 predicted proteins | sample 8237621 | NCBI WGS metagenome assembly JACKQG01 (sample SAMN15677084, study PRJNA649215) | marine metagenome | biome: marine; feature: Black Sea; material: saline water; isolation source: suspended particulate matter (SPM) from the Black Sea western gyre | collected 2013-06-09/2013-06-10 | depth... | reverse complement strand
TCGTGATTCTAAGCGAATATCGCTGAAAGGGCGCTAATTTTTAGAGATGCCCTAACGCCACTGAAAAGCGCCGGGTCATCAATTCCTAATCGTCTTCAAGCAACTCATTAACAGCCCGCAAGCCCTGCATGACGCCGACGTCGAGCCAGGAATTCGCACCGGAATCCGAATTAGCGATGGTTATCAGGCCGAATGGTTCCCGTGCCGTGATGTGGGGGCCATCATCGAAGGTCATGCCTTTATCGAACAAATTAAAATAGGTGTAGCTGTAACCATGGGACCAACGGTTCAGGGTGATGGCTTCAATGTCGCGATTTGACTGGAAACCAAAGGGGCCGAACATACCATCAAGCTGGGCGTTCACCTCTGCCTCGAAATCTGCGAACTCCAGGGAAATAATTTCATTGCGCCCCTCCCTGAACTGATCGCGTGGCTCCATGCCGCGCTCCTCAGGTACTGGAACCCTGATCAGGGTGATTGGCATCGGATCATTTGGGTCTTCGGTTGCTGTGTAGCCACCCATGTTGACAGGATATTCGGTTTGTAGAAGGTGATAATAGCTGGTCGGACAATAAGCGGCACCAATGCCGGACTTCTTGATTGCCTGCCAGTTCTTGATCATCACATTGGCGAAGATGTAGGGGATTTTGACGTTGGAGGCCAAGGCCTCTTTCTGGTCATCGGGCAATTCCGGGACAATATGGGGAATAATCATATTCCAGCATGCCATCACAACACCCTTTGCCTTGACGCCGTAGGCCTTGCCATCGTGGATATAGGTAACACTGACAGTATCAGCATCATCAACCGGGCCGTCGTGTTTGGCTGCGATGACGGTGCTGTTTAGGCGGATGCGGGTATCGTTTTCCGGATCGTCGAGCGCTTCATAATCAAATTTTGCCAGGACCACAGATTCAGCACCTTCGCCGGGTGCCACTTCCGGGATCATGGCGCGCACGATGGTACGGCAGAAACCTGCGTTACCATCGGGGAAATGATGCACGTAACCGGCATCTTCCGGGTCCGGCTTTTTCGTCATTCGGTAAAAACGACCAATCTTGATGGTGCCCGGAAGTCCCGATTCAATACCTTCGCTCAAGGAAAGAGATTCTGCGCCAACTCCATTTTCGTCGGTTGGCAGTTTGCGAATGAAATCAAGAGTCGCTTGCTCTCTGATATGCCAGTAGGTGCGCAGGAATTTTTCATAGGGGTAACGATCAAAATTGAAATCGAGCTCATCAATTTTTTTGATGATGTCTCTGGCACCATCTTCCTCGTAAAGTTTGGTCAATTCTTTCTTGGCTTTTTCGGGCATTGGGGTTTTGGCAAACAAGGACTTGAAATCCTGGGATCCTTCTTCAAGCCCCGGCATGACCGGCGCCATGCCACCAAGGTCAGCAGGGATCACATGATCCTTTCCCCAGGTTTTGGCGTCCATGTAAACTGCGCCGCCAAGGCCGTGACGTTTGAACCAGTCATAATCGTAATGATCGTTCTCGAATTTTTCCAGGTTGATGCCTAAGTCTTCAAGAAGGTCCACATTTCATCGGGCCAGTTATCGATGTTGTCAAACCCCTGTGAGCCTCCATAAGTCATCCGCATTTGGCCGCCGCTCTCAAATTCGTTGCGTTTGGCATGGCCGCCGAAATCATCGTGGTTATCGAGGATCAGCACTTTCGCTTTCCAGTCATGTGCATCCTGATAAAAATATGCGGCCGCCAGTCCACTGGCACCGCCGCCGACGACAACCAGATCGTATTCCTCGCCGGTTTGAGTGATTTCTCCCCAATCTTCGCGGCCCTCGCGCGCGAACTCGTGGGCGCGTTCGTATGCACCGGGGTGGCTTCCACGCATACCGGTCCAGGCGGGTGGATAATAGGGCGCATCCGGACCGGGCCAGACCGCCTCTGCCTCTCTGGCGTGGGCGGTGCCGAACAGGTAGCTTTCGCCGATAAGGGCGGTCCCTGCGCCAATTAGGGTGCCGTTGAGAAAATCACGTCTGGTAATGCGATTTCTGGACATGAGAGTCATCCTTTAAAAAGGGTTTTTATTTTGGCCAGCTTATCAATTCCTGGCGTTGTTGACCCAGGCCTTCGACACCCAGTTCGACGACGTCTCCCGGCTTCAGGTAAAGCGGTGGTTTGTGACCAAGACCGACGCCGGGTGGGGTACCTGTTGAAATGACGTCACCAGGCATCAGGGTCATGTATTGGCTCAGGTTTGAGATTATTTGTGCGATGCTGAAGACCATGTACTGGGTGGAGGAGTCCTGACGACGCTCGCCGTTTACATCGCACCAGATTTTCAAATTTTGTGGATTGGGAATTTCATTGGCGGTGACAAGCCATGGCCCTAATGGGCCGAAACCGTCGAAGCTCTTACCCTTGATCCATTGACCGCCGCGTTCGATTTGGAAATCACGCTCTGAATAATCGTTCATCACCGCGTAACCAGCGACGTGCTCAAGGGCCTTGTTTTCGCTGACGTATTGGGCGCGGGTGCCAATAATAGCGGCCAGTTCGACCTCGTAATCCGTACAAACGGAGTCTTTTGGTAAAGTCAACTGATCGTTAGGGCCAGCCAGGCAGGTTATTGCCTTGGCGAAGACCAGTGGTTCAGGCGGTAAATCAAGTTTTGTTTCTGCTGCATGGTCAGCGTAGTTAAGGCCAATAGCGAGAATCTTGCCTATTCCGCTGACTGGCGGGCCAAAACGCGAAGGCGCATCGACAATGGGCAGTGAATCCGGATGATGTTCCGACAATTGCGCCAGCCGCTCCGGGCTCAGGGTGTCGGGGTCGATATCATTGATAAGGCTTGAAAGATCGCGAATGCGCCCCTGTTCGTCGATCAGTCCCGGTTTTTCCTGGCCGCTAGGGCCATAGCGTAACAATTTCATGAAAAGTCTCTCCCAAGGGCGCCCCATGGCCCTTTTACAGATTAGCGCCCCTGCTGAGCGGGTCAACACCTGATCAGGTTTGGTATCGCTAATGAGGTAATAGATAAAATTTTAGATAAATGTATTTTAAATAAAAAGTAAAAATACATCCATTTAATACTTTTGTGATTGTCAAAATAACATATTAAAATAGTCATAAGTAGATATCTATAAACATAGTTTAAATACAGAGAAAGATTTTCGTAAGTTACATAAATGAAGACTCTCATGCGTATGCTGATCAAAAAAACCACTGCCCTGGCCAAGAAAGATGATGGCTCGACCGTTGTCGAATTTGCACTTGTTGCGCCGATTCTGGCGATGTTCCTCGTTGCCATTGTTGAATTCGGCATGATCATGTTCAGCTCCATCCTTATGGAAAGTGGTCTTCGCGATGCTTCGCGTTTCGGTATTACGGGACGCGAGTTAACCGGGCAAACCCGCCTTGAGAGTATTGTTCAGATTATCTCTGATCGCACCATTGGCCTGATCGACATGAATGCGGCAACTGTTGATGTCATGGTTTACCCAAGTTTTTCCGATGTTGGCACCGGTGAGGATTACGTCGATGGCAATGCAAATGGTACTTATGACGCTGGCGAAACCTATACCGACAGTAATGGAAATGGCGCATGGGACAGCGACATTGGCGTCGCCGGTGCAGGCGATACAGGCGACATCGTGCTTTATCGCATCAGTTATGACTGGCCGTTGCTGACTCCGTTTGCTTCTCATTTTATGGGCGATAGCGGAGCATTTACACTTCAGGCCAGTATCGCCGTCAGAAATGAACCCTGGACAGCAAGTGGGGGCGGGGCATGATTTTCAAATGGGTCCGCCGTTTATTGAAAGACCAGAAAGGCTCCCTCGCCGTCGAAATGGCGATGGCGTTGCCGATCCTCGCCGGGTTGTTGTTGAGTGGCATCGAGGTCACTCGTTTTGTCCTCCTGAACCAGAAAATCGAACGGGCCTCGGCGACCATGGCTGATCTGGTGTCCCAGGCCGAAACACTGGCCGAAGGGGATCTGGGAAATCTGTTCACGGCTTCAGGCTATGTTGTCGAACCTTTTGATCTTGCCGACGAGGGACATATTATTGTCTCGTCAATTGGCATGTTGGGTACAGCCAGCCCGGTGGTGAACTGGCAACGCGGTTTTGGTAACGGTAGTGGTGCCAGCATCTTCGGCCCCGAGGGAACAAACGCCGTGCTGCCGACTGGTTTTGTTATTCGTGATGGGGAAAGCGTTATTGTCGCTGAGGCCTTCTACGATTTCGCTCCGGTTTTTGCTGGCGGTGTCATGAGCCCTTCGACCCTGTCGCGTTATTCCATTCTTCGCCCCCGCTTCGGTGCCCTGGCGACGCTGCTGCCTTAAATCCGGTCTCAGGCATCTGCCATTGGACCAATAAGCCTTAGTACATGCCCGGGATAAGTCGGTCGGTCGTACGGGCGTATTCTGCGTATTCGGGAAATGCCCGGGAAAGAACTCTCTCTTCATTGTCGATGCGGCGGAGCTGAACCAGGATGTGCAGGAAAAAGAAGCATAGAAAAGGCAGCGTGAAAAACTGGACAAGAATGCCCAGCACGGCAAGTTCTTCAGCCACGTATAGGGGATGGCGGGCGAAGCGATAAGGGCCGGTCGTCACCAGCTCGCGGGCTTCTGCCATCAGACTGAATGACCGCCCCAGGTGCGAGAGCACATAAAACGAAAGGCCGCTTCCAATACAAACCAGAACCAGACTGACCAGGCTTTGGGCAAAGGTTGGCTCGGGGGCCGGAAGGGCAGTGACGAAGACAAACATGAATGTTCCGACGAGGGCGGCCACCCGCGGCCCTAATCCCGCCGCCTTCTTGATCGGTGGTTTGCGAATCAGGAACAGGATGCTGAGCAACGAAATAAAGACGATTTTTGAAAGGGACGCTGCCACATGGACGAATATTTCTATTGCCGTCACCGATTCTGATAATTGCAGGTAATTGATCAGGCCGACCACCTCGGCAAGCAGGAACACGCCGAACAGGGCCGCAGGTAAAAAGCCGCTGAGCCGATTAAACAGTGAGCTTTCGGTAATCCTGCCGAAAAGGCCGAAATGCCGACCTGAAAGTCCGGCTTGTCCGGCAGCGGTCATTGTCGAATATCCTCTGTTGGAAGGGCTCATATCCATAAAATCCTTATAGCTCGTGTTATTTTGATAATCTGAGTTCTGATAAATGACTGGCGATCTCATGGAAGACCTGCTGCAGGGCGGCGGCGTCAGGGGCGTAGTGGTAATAGGGCGAGCCCGGTCCACTGGCGACACCTTGTAAAAGAGTTTGCAGGGCGCTGCCATTGTTGGCGAACTGAATGACGTAGACGATGACACCGTCGGCCTTGATGTTGTCTGAAATCAACTGCAGGCGGGCGTCCATGTCTGGCCTGGCGGTGCCACCCAGTCCGAAAGTTCCCTTGTATCCATCCCCCGAGCCACCGTAGTTCTCGCCATCGGTCAGCAGAACGATGGCCTGTTGGCGGTTCATGGGTGGATTGGCATCGGCCTCGGTAAAGGGTGACTGGGGTTTAAGAACGCGCCAGGCCCAACCCAAACCCTGGGGGATGTTGGTGGTGCTGGTCGGGTTTTGAAGATCATTAATGGCGCCCTGAATAATAGCCTTGCTGTTTTGCTGGGGGGTAATGCCGTGGGACAGGCATTGGCGGCATTCACTGCCGCCTACGGCTGACGTGCAGGTGCCGCCCGATACCGGTTCGCCCTCGGGACCAATCGGTTGCCATGCGGGCCAGTCGGAGATCGCCGTCGATACCGGCGGCATCAGAATGTCGGCGTCGCTATCAGGATTTGCGTCATCAATGAAGCGGGAATAAACGCAGCCCTTCCAGTCGGCTGGCGGGGCGGCCAGTAGGGGAACAGGGGAATTATTGGCGAAGTAGACTTCGCTTTGATTGATTCCGGTTTCGGGGTTTGTAAAGGCGGCAACGGGTTGGGTTATGGTGGCGCCTGAATTGAAGATGCTTCCGTCTATGGTGATGTTGACTTTTGCGTTCCAGGGCACCAGACCGATCTTCAGCAAATCCTTGTTGCCGCTGTTACCAAAAAGGATGTCGACAAGAAGCAACGCCGCCTCGCGGGCCGCAGAAATCCGGCTCTGGGCACCCGCAGACGATGACATTGAGCCTGACATATCAATGGCAAGAACCAGATCGAGCATTTCTATTTGGCGGGTAATTTCTGTATTGGAGCTAACGACAATGGTGTCATGGCCGATCAGGCGCATAAAAGTCGTCGGGATGGTGGCGCTGGCGCTTAATGTAATGGTTTCATTATCCGTATCGATGTTGACCTGGGGACCCGAAAGGACGGCATCCATATAGCCGGTTGGAAAATTGGCATTGAAAAACATTTCAATATCCTGGTCACGGGTGGCGCTGAAAAAGGCTTTTCCACCGGCAAGGCCGGCTGCGTCGAGGGCCGATGACAGGCGGGACTTGACCATGTAGGCGCGGGCAGTGTCTGTGCCGATGCCGATAAAACCAATAACAGGAACAATGGCAAAGGCCAGGTAGATAGCGACGGCTCCCCCATGATCCTTTCGCAGGTGGTGGAAGAATAATGTCGCTGTTTGCCATATGGAATTAATGAAGTTCGGCATATTCATGGGAATGATCCGGTTAACATTACGTATGTATACATAAAGTATAAAACAAAATTAGACTTGACCAAAAATAATAAAATATAAGTAATAAAATTGAATATTTATTATTTATTCCCCTAAAATTTCAATAAAATTTTATCTATTTTAATCCGCATGTAAAGCCGAATGGAAGGGAGCTTGAGCATCGACATGCGTGAGAATTCCATAAAATTTTAGATAAATTAAATTTAAATAAAAAACAAATAAAAATGAAATATATATAGTTTTTGTTAGTGAATTATTATTTTGACTATATTTAATGATGGCGATTATTATTTATTCACGATGATTGAAGTCGACCCAAATTACTTATAGGAGAATGTTATGAAATTCGAAACCCTGAATAATCTGCTGAACGACGAATCCGGCGCAACCGCCATTGAATATGGCCTTATCGCCGCCCTCGTATCAGTCGCCGCTATCGCCGCTTTAACGGCTATGGGCACGTCTTTGAACGCCATGTTCACTGCCGTTTCGACAGCCCTGACCTCCGCCGTTACTCCTGGTTGATTGCAGATAATGTCAAAAGAAGTCCCTCCTGGACAATAAGTCCACCCTTCGGATCGTTCCTTCCCCGGTCCGAAGGGGGGGGGGAGAAGAGGAAAGGCCCTCTTCAAGGAATTTTCATTTATCCATTAATTTAACAAACCGACCCCAAGTCACTTTAACCCCAAAATGACACAGGCCCCCAAGCCATGCATTTCCAACCCACCATTGATACTTTTGTAATATCATTATTCCTCGGGCTTCTTGTGCTCGCAGCGATTAACGATGTTGCCGAATATCGCATTCCCAACCGTATCAACCTGGCCATTGCCGCCTTGTATCCTGCTCACGTCCTGGCCAGCCCGGTTTCCGTTGACTGGATGGGCGGATTGATTGTCGCTTCCTGCGCACTTGCTCTCGGCGTTGCTTTGTTTGCACTTCGTCACATGGGTGGCGGTGACATTAAAATGATTGCAGCAACGGCGCTTTGGGCCGGACCGCTCGGCATCACGGAGTTTCTGTTTGTTACAGCCCTGGCCGGTGGTCTCCTGGCAATTGCAAAGTTAGCCCCGGTCCGTGCTGGTCTGGCGATGACTATTGGCCGCCTCACTGGTGTTGAAATCAGGGAAAGCCACTATGTCGCCCAAATTCCTTACGGCGTCGCCATTGCATTTGGCGGCTTCAGCGTTGGTGCCCTGATCCTCGGCGCTGGCCGGATTTTATAGGAAGGGTATAGAGATGACTTTGAAAAATATCATTTTACTACTGATCGCCCTTGGTACTGCCGGCATGACTGCCATGCTCGCCAATAACTGGATCAGTTCTGAACGCGCCGCCTTCCTGGCATCGGCCCCCAAACAGGTGATTGAAACATCAACTGTTCAGGTTCTCGTGGTTAATACAGAGCTCAAGGCGGGCAGCTTCGTTCGCAAGGAAAACCTTAAATGGCAGCCCTGGCCGGAAGAAGGCTCGACCGATGTCTACGCCCTTAAAGGTCAGCGCGACATCAAGGATTTCATCGGTGCCGTCGTCCGCACATCGATTATGCCCGGACAGCCAATCACGGATCGTCAGGTCGTCCATCCGGGGGACCGGGGATTTCTGGCGGCAGTCCTTCAACCGGGTAGCCGCGCCGTTTCGGTTCCTGTTAATGCCACATCAGGGATTTCCGGTTTTATTTTTCCCGGTGACAAGGTTGACCTGATTTTGACATCCCAGTTCAACAGCAAGAATTCCGAGGGTGACAACCGTTCCCGTCACGTCAGCAAAACCATACTGAGCGGTATTCGTGTCCTGGCTATCGATCAAAAAACAGAAAGCAAGGATGGCGAGGTCAGCCCGGCCAAAACGGTAACCATGGAAGTGACTCCCAGGCAGGCCGAAAAAGTTGCCATTGGCATGGTCATGGGGTCGCTTTCCTTAAGCCTGCAAAGTCTGGCCCGTGACGAAACCGGCATGGATGGCAGTACCGCCAAAAAACCGACACGGGATACGGGTCGAGGCTTCACCCTCGATACGGATGTCAACGCCCTGGTCGCGGGTCTGACTAAACGCCCCGGCAAAGGTATGACAGTAAACGTCTTGCGCGGCAGTGAAGTCGAGCAGGCTGCATTTTAAGGAAGCACAGTGATGACAAGCAAACAATCCATGCCCCTTATCAAGCGTTTTTCAGATTTCGCCCTGATGGCAGCCTTCGCACTCGCCATGTCGGCAAATATTGCCAGTGCCCAGCAAGTAGCCTCGACAACCGGGCCCTTTAAATTGCAGGCCTCCACTGGTCAGCAAATTCAGTTTACACGCCCCGGTGGGGCCGTAGACGTGGTCGCAAGCTCCGGTCAGACTCTCGAGTTGGAAGTTTCCAAGGGTCGCCTGATCCGTCTTGACCGCCCGGCCCAGACCGTCTTTATCGCCGATCCGGAAATTGCCAATATTCAGGTCAAGTCGCCAAGCCTGATTTACCTGCTTGGTAAAAAACCCGGTCAAACGACACTGTACGCCGTCGATAGCAAAGAGCGCGTGCTCGCCAATATCGATATTACCGTCACCCATAACCTGGGCCGTCTGCGCAGCATTCTTGATGAACTGCATCCCGGCTCCGGTGTTCGCGTCGCCAGCATTAATGGCACCCTTGTGCTTGATGGCACGGTTCCTTCTGCCAGCGCCGCCGAGGGCATGCGCCGCCTTGCCGCCAGCTTTGCAGGGGACGAGAAGAATATCATTAACCGATTGGGTGTTACCGCGCCAAATCAGGTCAACCTGCGGGTTCGCGTCGCCGAAGTCTCCCGCGGTGTCGACAAACAATTGGGCTTTAACTGGTCGATCCTTGGTTCCATTGGTGGTTTCTCGCTTGGTTTGGCGACGACCAATCCGTTTGCAGGAGCTGTCACCCAGCATACGTTGAGCGTTGGCAAGAATATCGCCGGTTGGGATTTCAACACCGTCATCGACGCTCTGGAAGAAGAAGGACTTGTCAGTGTCCTGGCCGAACCCAACCTGACCGCCCTTTCGGGCGAGACGGCAAGTTTTCTGGCCGGTGGTGAATTTCCGATCCTGGTGCCGGATTCCGATGGTCGTGTGACCATTGAATTCAAAAAATTCGGTGTCTCGCTGGCCTTCACCCCGACATTACTGGGCCAGGACCGGGTCAACATGCATGTCCGTCCCGAGGTCAGCCAGCTTTCGTCAACCAATTCAGTAACCTTGAACTCCTTCGTGGTGCCATCGCTGACGACACGGCGGGCTGAAACGACTGTCGAATTGGGTAGCGGTCAAAGTTTTGCCATCGCCGGTTTGCTGCAAAACAATGTCACCCACGATATTTCCAAGTTCCCCGGCCTTGGCGACGTGCCGGTACTGGGCGGGTTGTTCAAATCTGACCGTTTTCAGCGTGACGAGAGCGAACTTGTGATTATCATCACGCCCTACATCGTCAAGCCAGTCTCCAACAATAAACTGGCCACCCCGGTCGATGGTTTCGCACCCCCCCACGATATCGAACGGATTTTCACCGGCGGCGTGAACCGCCGTAACCCTAATCCCGGACAGCCTGTCACCGTCGGACGTGGCGGCAAGACCCTGATCGGTCCTGTTGGTTTTCAACTGGATTAGTACTGGAGAACGCCTATGTTAATCGGACCCCAAACGATCAAACAATTCCTGGCAGTTGTATCCATAACTCTGGCTGCAGGGTGCCAAGGCATCCCCCATCTTGAGGATTGGTCCAACGTCCCCGAATCCAAAAAGCCGCAAGTCAACCAGGTTCAATACAGTCATCAGGTTTCCTTTGCTCCGGCCAGTGCAGAATTAGGCCGCATTGAAGGTGATCGCCTGCTGGCATTTCTTAACAATGCCCAGGCCGCAGCCAAGGATTCGTTTTATCTGGTTTCGGGAAATCCGGAAACTCCGGCGGCTCTCAGCGATGCCCGCAAGACCATGGTTGCCGACTATCTTTCGACTTTCGGTGTGGCAATTAGAACCTTGCCCGGTGATTTTGCTGTCAAATCGCCTGCCGGTGACGCAGTCAACCTGATTATCAGACGCCATGTCGTCACTTTGCCAGGCTGTCCTGACTGGAGCGGTGATCGTTTCACCTATAACAACGTGCCGACCAGTAACTGGGGCTGTGCCAGCGCCACCAATCTTGGATTGATGGTGGCCGAACCCGGCGATCTGGTTCGTGGTCGCGATGGGGGATACGCTGATGGCGAGTATGCCGCAACATCAATCAGCAATTATCGGAAGGGCGAAACCAAAAGCCTGAGCCCTGAAGATGTCGGCACCACTCAAAGCCAGCAAAAAACAGGGGAGGGTCAGTAATGTCCATGCCAGCCCTGAATATTTCATCCGCACGCGCATCGTTCCTGGCCGTCGTTACCGATGATGTGACCCGCGCCATGATGGTTGGTATCGCCATCAATAATGATTGGGGCGAAGATCAGGTATTGGAAGGCACGGCTGCCGACGCCGCCGAAGCACTGGCCGAAATTCCGACACCCGAAAGGCTGGTAATCGATCTTTCAGGAAGCGCCGACCCGCTCGCCGATATCGATGCCCTGGCCAAGGTTTGCATGGCCGACACTCGCGTGATCGCCCTTGGTGACATCAACGATGTCCAGTTGTTCCGACATTTGATGGACATGGGTGTGCAGGATTACCTGCTCAAACCGGTTTCTGCTGAAGACCTGAAGGCTGCGTTAAATCGCGCCGAAGAGATCGAAACCGCGACACCGGACGATAACAGCCAACATGGCCGTCTTGTTGCTGTGGTTGGTGCTCGTGGTGGTGTCGGGGCCAGTACGGTCAGTGCAAACATCGCCTGGATGATGGCCCATGAGCAGGGTCTGCGTGTTGCCCTGATTGATCTTGATCTGTATTTCGGAACATTGGCTCTGGCTCTCGATATGGAACCCGGTCTGGGCTTTCGTGAAGCCCTTGAAAACCCCAGCCGCATTGATGGCCTGTTTATCGAGCGGGCGATGGTTCGTGAAAGTGAAAATCTGTACATCCTGGCGGCGGAGGAGGGGCTTGAAAATTCATTCTCTTTCGACCCCAAGGCTCTGGACCGCTTACTTGAAACCCTGCGCGCCGATTTTGATTGTGTCATTATCGACCTGCCACGCTTCGCCGCACGTTCGCAAATTTCAACCCTGATCCCACCGGCTTCTGTGGTTGTCGTTTCCGATCCGACTTTAGCCGGAATGCGCGATACCCAACGCCTGACCAAACTGGTTAAGACCGTCACGCCGGGTTCGGATTTATCTGTTGTCATTAATCGCGTTGGCAATTCCAAAAACGGTGAGCTGACGGTCAAGGATTTTGAAAGTGGCGCGGAACTGAGTGTTGATCATCAAATTCCCTTTGATGTTAAATCCGCAATCCTTGCAGAAGGCGCTGGCAAGACCGTTGCCGAAATTGCCAAAACAACCAAAATGGCTCAATCCCTTCGTGGCCTTAGCCGTGACGTGTCAGGCCGCCTTGAAGACGTCGTCCAGGTTCCCATGTGGAAACGCCTGATGGGGAGGGGATGATGTCATTTGGTCGTCGCAACAAAGGAATGTCCAAAGGCTTTGGCGGGGCAACAACAAGTGCCGAAATCGTGGCGCTTCCGACAGTGCGCAAAACGGCACGTAGTGATGAAAACTCCCGTGACCGGGATATGGGCAAGGTTTTGTCCGCCTGCAAACGGAAGCTGGACGAGGAATGTGAGTTCAGTGAATGCTTCACACTGTCGCGCACTGAGTTGGCGGAGAAAATTTCCGCGATCGTCGATATTGAAGGGCCAGACCTGGATGCTAATGACCAGCGCGATGTGGTCACTGCCGCCCTTAACGATTTTCTGATTGATGCCAGGCGAAATAATCCCGACGAGACAATAAAAGCCGATGCGGCACCGTCGCTGGCACCTATGAAAAATCCATCATCGGCCTCCCAAAGCAGCATTGAAGAAGCCAAGAAAAAAGTTCAACCCATCCTGATGGACAAGATGGATGTATCCAAGGCGATAGCCCTGCCACGGGCCGAGTTAAGCGAGCAGATTGGCGCCATCGTCGGGGAAATTCTGGCCGAACAGAAAATGCGCCTTAATTTGCTGGAGCAGCGGGACCTGGTAACCACCCTGATTAACGATATGCTTGGCCTTGGCCCGCTCGAAAGCCTGCTCGCTGATGAAGGCGTTACGGATATCATGGTCAATGGCGCAAGCCAGGTTTATGTGGAACGTGGGGGCAAACTGGAATTATCGGACGTTACCTTCCGTGACAACGCCCATGTCATGAGCATCGCCACTCGCATCGTCACCCGAATTGGGCGGCGTATCGATGAATCCTCGCCCCTGGTCGATGCCCGGCTGGAAGATGGATCGCGCGTTAATATTATTATCCCGCCGCTGGCCATTGACGGGGCAACCATTTCCATACGTAAATTTGCCAAACAAAAAATCACTCTGGATGTCATGGAGCGTCAGCAAAACCTTTCGCCGGAAATGGCCAGGGTGTTGAAAATCGCAACCCGCAGCCAGCTCAATATTCTAATTTCGGGCGGTACCGGCTCTGGCAAAACCACGTTGCTTAATGCCTTGTCCAGAATGATCGATGTCGGTGAGCGTATTGTTACCATTGAAGACGCCGCCGAACTGCAGTTGCAACAACCCCATGTTGTGCGTCTGGAAACGCGCCCGGCCAACCTTGAAGGCGATGGTGAAATCACCCAGCGCGACCTGGTTAAAAACGCCCTGCGAATGCGCCCTGACCGGGTGATCCTTGGTGAAATTCGCGCCGGTGAAGCGCTCGACATGTTACAGGCCATGAATACCGGCCATGATGGATCCCTTGGAACATTACACGCCAACCGTCCGCGTGAGGCCCTGACCCGGCTTGAAAATATGGTCGCCATGTCAGGCGTGAAATTACCGACCGAAGCGGTCCGCACCCAGATTGCCGGCGCGGTCAATATGATCGTACAAATTTCACGGATGCGCGATGGTGTGCGCCGAATAACCCACATTACCGAAATCGTCGGCATGGAAGGTGACGTCATCACCACCCAGGATTTGTTCAAGTTTTATTTCGAGGGCGAAACCCCTGATGGAAAACTTTACGGCAAATTCCGTTCAACCGGCCTGAAACCTCACTTTGCCACGCGGGCTCAATACTTCGGCCTGGAGCGTGCGTTGATCGAGGCGATGTCTTCCGCCCCGCAGGAAAATGAAAGGGAGCCGAAGTCATGAACGTGACCGTTGTCTTTATTTTTGCGGGTGTCGCCATCAGTTTTGCCAGTCTGATTTTTGCCCTTTCCAGCATCTCATCAAAACCCAAGAGGAGAATGCAGAGCCGTATCGAGACGATCCGTTTGCGTGCCGCAGGCCAGATCGTCGTGCGTGGTGATGAAAACGCCAGGACTGTCAAAAAACAAATCTCCAGTCGTTTCCCGTTGTTCGAGAGGCTGGCTAAGCGGTTTTTGCCAAACCAGCAAATGCTTGAAGCCCGTCTGGCCCGCACCGGTCGTGAAATTTCCATTGGCGGCTATGTCATGGTTTGCGCTACCACGGCGTTAGTGGTGATCCTGATCGCCATGGTGATACTCGCCCAACCGATAGCGCTGGCTTTATTGCTTGGCGTCATTGCCGGTGTTGGCCTGCCTCATCTGTTCATTGGCCGGATGGCGACAAGACGGTTGAAACAGTTTACCGAACAATTCCCTGACTCCATCGACCTGATTGTTCGTGGCCTCAAGTCAGGCTTGCCGGTAACCGAATCAATTGCTTCCGTCGGTCAGGAAATGGCCGATCCTGTGGGGATGGAGTTTCGCGATATTTCCGACCGGATCAAATTCGGCCAACCCCTGGACGAAGCCTTGTGGGATACGGCCAGGCGTCTCGATACGGCGGAATTCAAATTTTTCGTCATCAGTATTTCAGTACAACGCGAAACCGGCGGCAACCTGTCAGAAGCGCTGTCGAATCTCTCTGACATCCTGCGCCGCCGTCGCCAGATGGGCTTGAAGATCAAAGCCATGTCATCCGAAGCGAAGGCCAGCGCCATTATTCTCGGGTCACTGCCGTTTATCATGTTTGGCATTATTTTCGCTCTCAACCCGGAATATGAAATGGCCCTGTTTACCGATCCGCGTGGGCAGATGATGTTGGGAACGGGCCTCGGCATTATGACCCTGGGTGTCCTTGTCATGAACAAAATGATCAAGTTCGAGATTTGATATGAGCATGTTGGAACAAATGACCGGAATGGGTATGGATGTGCTGATCACCGGAACCGCCGGGCTCGTCGCCTTTTTCAGCGTCTTTATCGTCTGGCAGGCACTGATCCGCCGTGACCCCCTGACAACCCGCGCCCGCTCGCTTGGACAGCACCGGGCTAATCTGAAAGCGGGAATGTTGAAGGCAAATACCAATCACTTCCAGCGGGTCGAGACAGTCTCATTCATGCGCACTGTCACCAACCGTCTGAACATGTTGAAGGGTGCGCATGTGGCGAAGGTGAGCGAGAAATTGATGCAGGCGGGTTGGCGCTCCAAGGACGCAATTGTCATTTTCATGTTCCTGAAACTCACCCTGCCCATCGTTCTTGGTGGGGTCGCGGTCTTTCTGGTTTACGCTCTGGGCATTTTTGATGTGCCACCGATGGTCAAAATACTGATCTGCATGTCGGCCCTTGTTGCTGGCGTCTTTGTTCCCGAAGTTGGTGTCAGTCATGTGATCAAAAAACGCCGGGTGCAATTGCAAAGGGGATTGCCCGATGCTCTCGACCTGTTGGTCATTTGTGCCGAATCAGGACTGGCCCTGGCCGCTGCCCTGACGCGGGTGGCTCGCGAAA
>JACKQG010004805.1_pt1 | contig 15436 bp, 17 predicted proteins | sample 8237621 | NCBI WGS metagenome assembly JACKQG01 (sample SAMN15677084, study PRJNA649215) | marine metagenome | biome: marine; feature: Black Sea; material: saline water; isolation source: suspended particulate matter (SPM) from the Black Sea western gyre | collected 2013-06-09/2013-06-10 | depth... | reverse complement strand
CAATAATAACTATTTTTTTAAATCCCATCTCACATAATGATGCAATTATGTCATGTACATATTCACATACTGTTTTTGTTTTTATTCTGATTGTTCCAGGCCATTTCATCATTTTTATTGGTGAGTAACCTGCCCAAATGCTGGCATTAATAGTGTAGGAATTATTTTATTAAGTTCTTCAGAAACCAGTTGATCAACTTGAAGCTATGACAATGAGTGACAGGTTAGTTGTTATGAAGGATGGTGTAATCCAACAAATAGGATTATCAGATGAGGTTTACGATCACCCAAGTAATTTATATGTTGCTGGATTTATTGGGTCTCCGATGATGAATTTTGTAAATGTCAGGATTGAAAGAGGAGTTATTTATTCTGATGGAATAGAGATGGTACTTACAAAACAACTTCTAAAAAAAATTGCAGCTCACGGGTATAGGAAAGAGTATATTCTGGGAATAAGGCCGGAAAATATTAATATTTCAAAGAATGAAACAAAAATTCGTTTTGAAGTAGAGGTGGTGGAAGATGCTGGTGCAGAGTATATTGTACACCTGAAAAATGGGAACAACAGAATAAGTTTAGTCAGTGAAAAGGATATTAGCCCCAGGAGGGAAGAGATCCTGAATTTAGAATTTAACATTAATAAAACTCACTTGTTTGATATTGATACAGAAGTTGTTATCTATTAAGATAGATATTTTTAAATTACTTCTATGTTTAGTTTAGAAGTCTATAATATTTTGGAGCTGGTTAATGCAAAATATAAATAATAATTATCTTATAAAAAATGCAATTATAATAACTCCTTTTAAAACAATAGAAAGACATAATTTATTTATTGAAGATGGAAAGATTACAAGGATAGTTAAAAAGAATGTTTCAATACCAGATATAAAAAAATTTAAAATTTTAGATTTAGAAGGCAAGTATTTTTTAGCCCCAGGGTTTCTGGATATACATACCCATGGGGGTGGAGGTGAAGATTGTTTGGGTGGAGATCTCGAGGTAATTTCAAAATATAAGTTAAAGCAGGGAGTTACTGGATACTTAGCTACGCTGATGACGTCACCACTTGATTTGGTTTACGAAGCTTTTGAGTCGATTAAAAAATTCAATAAGTCTGGAGAGGACACCCTGTTACCTAAAATTCTGGGAGTCCATTTTGAGGGGCCTTACCTCAGTAAAAAATACAAAGGTGCACAGCCCTTGGAATATTTAAGAATGCCTGATTTGGCTGAATGCAAAGAAATTATCACCAGATCAGATGGTCTATTAAGAATAATGACTATAGCCCCGGAATTAGATAAAAGTTTGGAGGTTATAGAGCTTTTATCCAGTTATGGAATAATATCTTCTGTAGGTCATTCGGATGCTTCCATAGAAGATTTAGATCTAGCAATAAAGAATGGTTTAAGTCATGTTACTCATGCTTTCAATGCTTTTGGTGAAATGAGGTTTTCTGAACCAGGCGTAAGGCATCCTGGCCCAGAGGGATATGTGCTGGTAAAGGATGAATTAAAACTAGAAATTATCTCAGAGCTTACTCATGTGAACCCAGCAATAATGGAGATAGCTTATAAAACTAAAGGAGCTGAAAATATAATTATTATTACGGATTCGATGAGCGTTAGCGGATTAAAACCTGGGAAGTATAAAATTGGAATAATGGATTTAATTTTAGAGAAAAACTCAGATGTTGCACGGCTTCTAGATGGTGGATTAGCTGGGAGTGTTGTACCTTTAAACAAGGCAGTTAGGACTTTTTTTGAAAATACATCCGCGACACTGAATGAGGCAATTCAGATGGCAAGTTATAATCCTGCGTCCTCTCTTGGAATTTCTTACAGGAAGGGAAGTATAGAGGTGGGTAAAGATGCGGATTTAATAGTTTTTGATAAGAATTTTGAAATTAAAAAAGTTTTCATTGAAGGCAAATTAGCGTTAAATGAAGGTTAATATAAAAATGAATTATTGAAATACGAGGAGGTAAAATGGGAAGCTTTAGTTATAGTCCATCCAGATGGATACCTTACAGGAATAAGGAAGTTATAGAAAGGGTTAGAAAAATAAAAAGAGAAAATATTACAAAGCATAGTAATCCTGATTATAAGATAAGGGTTGTAAGAGATGATGAGATTGAGTTTATTTGGGTTACCGATATGTTTTACAGAATAAAAAAGGCATCTGATGAGGGAAGAAGGCTTGTGCTAATTTTACCTAACCCTGTATTTTGCTATAGAAAAGTTGCCTATCTTATAAATAAATTTAGAGTTGATTGTAAAAATTTATATACATTTAATATGGATGAATATGCAGATGAAGATGGAAATATAGCTACAGAAACTTTTCCTCAGGGATTTATGAGGGCACTTAAAAATTATTTTTATTACAATATAAATAAAGAATTGAGACCACCTGAAAATCAAATAATAGGTTTTACTAATAAAAATTTGAAAGATTATGGAAAAATGATTGAAGACCTTGGGGGCGCAGATGCCTGCTACAGTGGACCAGGATGGACAGGACATCTTGCATTTATTGAACCTGATGCTCCTGAATTTGAGGGTTCTCTTGAAGAATGGAAAAAGATGGGACCCAGGATAGTCACTTTAAGTCCTTTTACAATAGCCCAAAATTCTCTTCATGGAAGTTTTGGAATGAGTGGTGACGTGGCAATGGTACCGCCAAAAGCTGCAACTATTGGTCCAAAAGAGGTAATAAATGCAAAATATAGAATGGACATACACTCTCTTACTGTAAATAATACCAGGGTATCATGGCAAAGATTTATAACAAGACTTTGTTTACATGGGGAAGTTACTCCATTGGTACCAACTTCAATCTTACAAACATTAAAAACAGATGTTTATGTATCAGAAACTATTGCGCAGGATATAGAACCTGATTGGGGAAAAGGATATTAATTATTTGTTTTTTTACTTTTTAGATAAATTATGGGGAATTTTTTATGCTTTGATTTAGGTACTACTAAGATTAAATCTGCTCTAATAAGTTATGATGGGAATATCATTTATTCTTCAGAAGAAAAAGCAAGAACTTATAGTGATGATAAAGGTGTATATCAAAAGCCTGAAGACTATTTTGATATAGTTGTAAGCGAGATTAAAGAGATTAAAAAAAGGTACCCTTCACATCTCAGAAAAGCAGACAGCCTCATATGCAGCGGACAGATGGCAGGCATCCTTTCAATTGACAGAGACTGGGAAGTGGTAATGCCCTGGACATATTCAATAGATACCAGGGCCAATAAATATCTGGGTTTTATAGAAGAGAGGATGGCGTCAAGAATAAGGGGCTCATCCGGAGGAGTCCCATTTATGGCTGCCAAGATAAAATGGATAAAAAATGACTTCCCCCGGGAGTATAAAAGGAGCCAGAAGTTTATAAACCTTACCACCTATGTCGCGGGAAGGCTTGTAGGACTTTCAGGAGATGAAGCATTTATAGATTACAGCGTTCTTGCCATGAACGGGCTAGCAGATATAAAAAAGGGAATGTGGAATAAAGATATCATAAAAGACCTGGACCTTGATATATCAAAGCTTCCGGAGATAGTCCCGCCCTACAGGACAGTAGGTACCATAGCAAGAGAAAAATTCGGTACAAAAAACGATATAAAGGTCCTTGCGGGAATAGGAGACCAGATAGCAGGTTTTATTGGAGCGGGAATACTTGAAAAAGGAGATATTGTAGATGTAGCCGGTACCTATACCGTCCTTGGTTATGCTGCCGACCATTTTATCCCGGATACAGATGACAGGATAATATCATCGATATATTCAGGAATAGAAGACATATATTATCAGCTGGCAGTTGTAGCCGTAGGAGGTTATCTCTACAACTGGTTTATAGAAAAGTTCAGCTATGATGACAGCAGGCTTGAAAGGGTAAAGGATACAAAGGGATTATACTTTATACCGCACATTGGCGGGAGGTCAGCACCTCTCCAGCCGTATTACCAGGGTACCTTTTACGGGCTTAAATGGAGCCATGACCTTGATAGCATCTATACTGCCATGCTTGAATGCATAGGCTATGAGTATGACTTTATATACAGCAAGATAAAAGAGCTTAACGGCTTGAGGGAAGACCAGCTTGAAAAGATAAAAGTGATAGGTGGAGGAGCTCAAAACAGGATATGGAACAGGTTAAAAGCAAGCATACTTGAACTTGAATATATGGTAATGGAAAACACCTCTTTTGAAATACTGGGAAACTACCTTATAGCAAGATATGGAAGCAATATAAAAAAGGGATACAGGGATCTTTTAAGTCAAAATATAATTACAGTGCTTGAGAATATAAAGCCGGAAAAAGAAAGAATCAAGCATTACAGGGATCAAAAAGAGCGGTACAGAAAGATAGTAGACCGCATAGGAGAAATATACAGGGATTTTGGAAAGGAATAAAATATGTTAAGGGCAGGAACATCGATTATAGATATATCACCAAAAAAAGGAATTGAGCTTGCAGGATATCCGCATTTTCCCCGCTATAATACAGGAGTCCATGACCCGCTTTATGCAAGTTGTATCTACCTTGATAATGGGAAAGAAAAGATCGCCATTATAGCAATGGATTTACTTTTTTTCTCAAGAAAATATGTAAAAGCGGTAAGAAAAGAGATAAGCAAAAAGACCTCCATTCCAGTGGGTAATATTTTTATCTCTGCATCCCATACCCATTCCGGACCGTGGGCTGCCGGACGCTTGGACATGGAGGCTCTTGAAGAAGGACTGGATGTAGATAAAGATTACGTAGATGAACTCAAAGGTAAATTAATCGACCTTGCAGCCCGGGCTTATTCCAATACCTTTAATACAAGTTTAGGGAGTGGTTTTACAGTCTGCGGAAAAGAAAAAGGTATTGGCGGAAACCGCAGGGACCCCGAAGGGCCTGCTGATCCAAAATTATGGGTAACAGCTATAAAAGACAACAGTAATACTCTAAAGGTGGCTATGGTAAAATATGCACTCCATCCTACTGTAATACATGAAGACAGCACCCTTGTCACAGCTGACTACCCCGGATATACAAGGGAATACCTTAAACAAAAAGAGCCGTATATGAATCTACTTTTTATGCAGGGTACATCCGGAGACCAGAGTACAAGATATTTCCGCCAGGGCCAGGACTTTGGCGAAGCTAAAAGGATAGGCTATACAATCGGACAGGCGGCATATAGTATGCTTAAAAATATCAAGTTCGAAAAAGAAATAGATCTGAAAGTACTTTCAAAGGAGATCGACCTTCCGCTAAAAAAGCTTACTTCCGAAGAAGATGCAAAAGCATTTGCAGAAAAGGCAAAGAGTGAATGGGAAAGATTAAAAAAGGAAGGTGCTCCATATATAGAAGTCCAGAATGCAAACCTTAAAAACCTTGGAGCTGAAAATACCCTGGGCTATATAAGGCTTAAAAATAAAAACATCCCCATATCGCTTGAAGCCGATGAGCTTCCTACTGAAGTCCAGGTACTTGTAATCGGGGATGCAGGAATAGTCGGTCTTCCCGGAGAGGTATTTGTGGAGTTCGGCCTTGATATACAAAAGAGATCCCCTTTTGAAAAAACTATTGTAGTAGGACTTGCAAATGGTTGCCTTCCCGGCTATGTCTGCACGGAAGAAGCTATAAGAGAAGGCGGTTATGAAGTAGGAGCCAGCATGCTATCTGAAAAAGCGGGAGATATTCTTGTGGAGGCTGCACTGGAGCTACTTGGAAAAACTCAATTGTGAGCATATAAACTTATAAATTGATTTTAAGATAGAAAAATATTAGGCACATTACAAATACTACTGGCTTCCCTTTAAAAATTAGCAAGAAAAGTTTTGTTTGTGTTAACCTAAAACTAAGCCATATTTCATTTGAAAACAGTGCTGCTCCAAGTAATATACCCATATAATTATTAATTTATATGGGAAGGAAAAAGGAGTGATAAAATTGATAGACAAACAAAAAATAATATTAGAAGCAATACTTGAGGGAAAAACACAAAGACAAATTGCAAAGGAGATGAAAATATCAAGAACAACTGTGGCAAGATATCTTAAAAACTATGAGATCTCTAAATCAAAACTAATGGGTTCTGATGAACCTAAAATTAAGGAAGATATAATCTGCCTACCAAAATACAATATTTCAAATTTATAAGGACTCGCTTTTGGATCTCATAAGTATAAAGCATGAACACACACCATAATCTGATATTGGATGCCTGAGATATATAAATAGTGAGAATATAAAAATTCCAGAGGATATCGCAATTGTAACTTTTGATGATTATGATTATGTTTCAGCATTTAATCCACCTCTTACTACTTTAGAAAAGGTAGACACTAGAATGGGTGAAATAGCTGCGGAACTTCTATATAAAAGAATTAATGGAAAAGGTGGTAAATATAGAGAAATCAGAGTAGATTCAGGAATAGTGATTCGAAAATCATGTGGCTGTAATATTGATTTAAAATTGGAAAACTAAAATAGAAAATTTTGGTAGTAAATAAAAATAATATTTAAATCCCGGAGGCCACAAATTACTCCATACTATCAGTGTATTGAAGATAACTATGAAGAAGTCAGTATATCTCAGATTATAGGGTAGTCTGAACTTATAGTATAGCTTTGCATATACTTCAAATTATTCACCAATGATTTGAACCTGGCAAACTCTTTTACGAGCACGGACTTGATCCCAGTCGACTAAGTAGATATAACCGAATTCACCGAGTTGTAAATTACCGTCAACCATTACAATGCTTTCTGAACGACCAAAGAAAACTGAACGGAGATGAGCATCTGTATTAAGACTATATTTGCCTTCTTCACCAACAGTTTTTTCAGCAAATTCAAGGTGTTTTGGACCTGGATGCATATATTGACCTTCTGTTCTGCAAGTAGGAACAATTTTTTCCATAATATTGCTTAAATCTTGCTGGAGGTATTCAGAGCCCCATAAGTTAAGATCATGTGAGCTTTCTTGTAACATAACACTACATGTGGTGTGTTGTGAATAAACAACACAAATTCCGTTTTTGATGCCTGAACGGGAAACGATTTCTTTAACTTTTTTTGTTACATCATGATAAGTAGGGTTGAGACCTTTTGACTGAAGATCAATAGTTTCACGATATACCGCCATTTCTTTTTCCTCCTATAAAATTATTTTTGTAATTCATCCCATGCTTTGCGCATGGCATGTATCATTTCCTCAACCATCGCAGCTGGATCTACAGCTTTGTAGATACCGCTGCTTGAGCCTGTTGCAACAGCGCCAGCCTTAATAACCTTATAAACATCTTTACCCGAGCTGATTCCTGCACCTTGAAGCACATAAATATCAGGGTTAATGGAGTGAACAACTTCTATTGTCTTTTTAACATAATCCGCGTCACTTGTTTTACCTGTACCAATAAGTTCAGGTTCCTCGGCAACGATGATGTTTGGAGCGAGATGTGCTATTGCTGCCGCTTCTTCAATAGTATCAGCACATACCATTGTAGCAAGACCAACCTCATCTGCCCGTTTAATTGTTTTGTTAAGTTCTGCAAGGCTGATACGTTTTTCAGCATGGTTAAGTATAACACCAACAGCGCCTGCTGCTTTAACGGCTTCAGGGAGAACTGAACCATAACCCCTGCCAATAGGTAAGGAATCCATATGCTGAGCAAATATAAGAAGATTTTCTGTTTCTCTTGCAAGCAAAGAAATGTCTGTGTACTGAGGGTCAAAAATAATTTGTACATCATATTTTCTGGAAACTTTATCAGCTGCTTTAGCAAGAGCTAATACACCCTCACCATAAAGATAAGCTTTCGGGCCTATCTCAAAGAAAGGTGGTTTGATTTTGAATTCCTTATACATATTTAGTCCCCATTTTTATGCGGTAAAACATACCGAATTTAATTCAAAAACGATAAACATATAACCACTTTCAAGAAAGAATATATCATAAAAGAATTATGATGTCTACTATTTTCTTACGATTTACTTTGTTTTTTATTACGTTACAATTTTATTATACTTACAATGAGTTTCCGCTTGTCTTGTTTTTTGCAGTTTTACTATTGACCTTTGCTTATATATAGATTAATATTAAATCTTAGAGAGCAACTTCTGGAATGTATTTCATACGAAACTATAATGGAAAAAGGTCGAAATTATGGTAAAAATCGCTCCGTCTTTATTTTACGCGGATTTTGCAAATCTTGCTCGTGATGTGGCTGCTGTTGAGGCGGCAGGTGCTGAGTACCTACATATTGATGTTATGGATGGAATGTTTGTGCCAAATTTATCCATTGGTCCACAGATTGTAAAAAGTATTCGTCCAAATTCAAAAATGGTTTTTGATGTACATTTGATGATAGTGAAACCTGAACGCTATATTGACAATTTTGTTAAAGCAGGTGCTGATTATATCACAATTCATCTTGAAGCTACAGATAAAGTTGAAGAAACAATTGACTATATCAGAAAATGTGGTGTTAAGCCAAGTGTTTCAATTAAACCTAAGACACCTCCCGAGGCTGTTGAGCATTTAATCAAAAAGTTGGATATGGTACTTGTTATGTCAGTTGAACCTGGATTTGGAGGTCAGTCCTTTATTCCTGAATCACTTGAAAAAATAGCTAAGATGAATGAACTTATTAAAAAGCATAATCCTGCTTGTGAGCTTGAAGTCGACGGTGGTATTTATGCTCATAATGTAGCTGATGTTGTTAAATCAGGAGGAAATGTAATTGTTGCCGGCAGTGCTATATTTAAAGCACCTGATGTGGCACAGGCTATAAAGGAACTCAGAGATAAATGTAATATATAATATCTTAGTTTATCAGAAACGTAATATTGATAGTTATAATCCGAAATTTTTCGGGCTAAAAATGGTATACAGGTTTCCTAAAAGCGTTGACCGCAAAGTGCAGCGGAGAAATGGAGGTTAAAATGAAAGAAGAATCTTTTAAAATGGCAATGGAGTCCCTAAAAATCGAGAGCAGGGCAATAGCTAGTGTAGCTGAATATCTTGACGCTGAGGCATTCAAAAAGGCTGTTGATGTTTTAAGTTCATGTAAGAAGGTTATTACATGTGCAAGCGGCAATTCAGGTATAGCCGCTAAAAAGTTTGCACATTGCCTGTGCTGCATAGAACGTGACGCATTCTTTATGGCACCTGCAGAAGCTGTTCATGGTGGACTTGGCGGCCTAAAAAAAGAAGACGCTATGGTTATGGTATCACGTGGCGGCAAAACAGCTGAGTTACTACCCATTATTGATGTGTGTAATAAAAAGGGAGCAACACTTATAGCTATTACCGAAAATATGGATTCGCCTTTGGCAAAAAATGCTGATATTGTAGTTCCATTAAAGATTAAAAAAGAAAGCGATAAATACAATGTTATGGCAACAGCAAGCTTTGTAGCTACAATTGGTATTTTTGATGCCATGCTTGTAGCTATCATGGAAGAAACAGATTATAAATTAGAACAGTTCAGCCTTATTCATCCAGGCGGAGCAGTAGGAGCTTTACTCAATAAATAAAATATGTTTTGAATAAAACTTCGCTACGGACAAGTTTGTTTGCGGAGCAGTATTCAGACGGACTTATTTGCGATGAGGTAATGTGTATGCATGAAATGGAAAAAGTAGAATTGAGCGTTGAAGACAGGAGAAACAAAATAATAGAGATATTAACCCAGCAGGGAAAGGTTAAGGTTGTCGAGTTAAGTAAACTGTTTGGCACCTCTGAGGTTACAATAAGAAATGATTTATCTGAGCTTGAGAATATGGGACTGCTGGAGCGTATACATGGGGGAGCTGTCAGTGCTTACAGGGCTTATTACAACATGTCGCTTCATGAGAGAATGAAGACAAACGAGGAGGAAAAAAGGAGAATAGCTCTAGAGGCTTCAAAATTAATTTCAGATGGAGATACCCTAATGGTTAATTCTGGCACAACCACTCTTTTCACTGTTCAAGAACTGAGGAGTACTAAAAATCTTACAATTGTAACTAATTCTTTATCAATTGCACAGGAAACAGGACATTATAGAAACATACATGTAATTTTGCTGGGCGGGAACTTTGACCCTCAATACCAGTTCACATATGGAGACGATGCAATTAACCAATTAAGCAGGTACAGGGCTAACAAGCTTATTCTTTCGGTTGATGGAATTAGTTTGAATAATGGAATTACAACTTTTCATCACCTGGAAGCAGATGTAAGCAGGCAGATGGCTGTAAGAGTTAACAAGACAATTGTTGTGGCAGACTATACAAAAATTGGGAGAACAAGTTTTGCCCATATAAATTCTATTGATGGCGTAGATATACTGATTTCTGATCAAAAGGCCAACCAGGAAGAACTTAATAAAATCGCAAAAAGAAATATTGAAATAAGGCTTGTTTAAAATAGTACTTCCTTTATTAACGGAGATTCCAAATTAATTTCAGTATGATTAAACGTTGGCATAAAGCCATTTATGCTGAAACAGTCATTTGGAAAATCCTTATTTCAAGCCACTTTAACCATATAGAAAGTGCAAGTTTGAAAAACAATCAAGTCTTGTGCACTCATTTAGCAAAAACGAAGTGGCAATGAAAAATTATTACCTGATTCTACAGATTGCCCACACCACCAGCCAACTGATGGAGAAAGGCTTGACCGGAGACAAAATAGAAAAAGTCTTTGGCAGCATTACCAATGTTTTTTTCAAACTCCTGGAAGAGCTGCGAACTAAATTCTTTTGTCAATCTGACCTGGAAAGATGTATCTCTAAATCATTCCAGATAAGGTTCTCATGTGCACCATCATAAGACAAAAGGTGCTTTCTAGGTTTATCCCCCAATAACATATATTATACTATCATATCTTGAAGGGGAAGTCTGTCCTAAAAATTCAATGCATATAATTATGCCAATGGAATGTTATTTTGTGATAAAATTAAAAAATCACTCGTCGGAGCTGTGAGTCAATTCGCTACCTGTTAGCTAAAAAATAAAACTGTACTATTTAAAAATAAAACTGGACTTGTCAAGTACTAATTGTTCTTTGATAAATTAATAATCATTAGCTCATCTTAAAAATATTGTTGATTAATTTGTCGCTTTTTATTCTGTTTGAAATTATCAGGTTAATTACATAGAATAATTTCATGCAGATTATTTATTAATATTAAAAATTACTAATCAGCAGAGGAAATATTTAACAGAAATATTGAGAAGTTAAGAGAGATTTTATTTAAAGCAATACCCAGAATTCCGAAAGAAAGAAAATGCATTTGTTCACATGCTCTGGAGGGTTCATTGATAAGTTAAGGGAAAATAATGAAAACTAAGATTTTAATTGCATTAGATAAATATAAAGGAAATTTGAGTGCAATGGAAATTTGCAAGATTATTGGCAACTCAATAAAAGAAATGGATAAAAATATCGAGGTAATTTTAAATCCAATGGCAGATGGAGGTGAAGGTACTGTTGATACTCTTGTGGGTAGTTTAAAAGGTAAATATATAAGTCTTTATGTAACGGGTCCATTGGGTGATAAAATTAAGTCAAGGTTCGGTATAATTAATAATAAAATAGCCGTAATTGAAATGTCTGCAGCCTCAGGATTATGGTTAATTCCTACTGAAAAAAGAAATCCTATGGAAACCACAACCTATGGAACAGGCGAGCTTATTGGTAAAGCAATGGAAATAGGTTGTAAAAAAATCATAATTGGGATAGGTGGTAGCGCAACTAATGATGGTGGTATGGGAATGGCGCAGGCACTTGGGGTAAAATTTTATGATAAGAATAGCAATTTATTAGGATTTGGTGGCAAGGAGTTAATAAAAATAAATAGAATAGATATGAGTGACAGGAATTTATTATTGAAAGATACAATAATTGAAGTAGCATGCGATGTGGGTAATCCTTTATTTGGAAAAAATGGAGCTGCGTACATTTATGCTCCACAAAAAGGAGCAGATGAAAAAATGGTCCAGGAGCTTGATAAAGGTCTTCTTAATTTTGCAGAAGTGATAAAAAAAGATTTGGTTTTGAATGTTGCTGAGTTAAAGGGTGCTGGTGCAGCTGGTGGACTAGGTGCCGGTCTTGTTGCTTTTTTGAATGCAAAATTGAAAAACGGTGTTGATATAGTTATGGAAGCGACAGGAATTGAAAATAAAATGAGAGATGTTGACCTGGTTATAACTGGTGAAGGTGCTTTTGACAGGCAAACTTTTTTTGGTAAAAGTCCTTATGGAGTTGCAATTCTTGCAAAAAAATATAAAAAACCTGTAATAACTATTAACGGCTCAGTCAATGTTAGCAGAGATGAAATCAGCGAGAGAGATAAAAATTTATTTTCTGGTAATTTTTCAACTCTTAACGCTGCAATGAATATAGAAAATGCCATAAAAAATTCAAGAGTATTATTAAAAAATATAACAAAAGAATTAATCACTTTTTATTTAAGTATTAAAAATCTTAAGTAGAGAGGAATTATATTATGAAACTAGTTGGAAATGTCGAGATAGAAAATGTCGAAAAAATAAAAAGTGGCAAGGTCAGGGAAATGTTTGCTTTTGAAGATAGAATATTAATAGTCACAAATGATAGAATTTCAGCTTTCGAATTTTTAAAAAATAAAAGTATTGAGCTGTACAATGTGGCTTCAAGATATGCAATGGATAAAGGAATTATAATTGCTGATACCAAATTTGAATTTGGTGCTTCTGATGATGAGATAATACTTGTGGATGAAATCCTGACTCCTGATTCCTCAAGATTCTGGCCTCTTGATGATTATGAACCGGGAAGGCCTCAAAAAAGTTTTGATAAACAATATGTTAGAGACTATCTTCTAAGCACTGATTGGGATAGAAAATCAGCTCCACCTGAACTGCCGGATGATATTATAAAAAAAACAATAGAACGATATATTGCTGCATATGAAAAATTAATTGGCAAGAAGTTTGCAATAAAATAATGAAAGTAAATGTAGTGTTGACAAACAAATTCGATGAAAATTCAACGGAATTTAACCTTAAAAATACTGTTTGCGCAGCTATAGATGTCATAAGAGCAACTTCAACAATTACTGCCATGTTTGAAAATGGAGCAGGAAGCATACTATTAGCTGAGAATAAAAGGCAAGCATTAAGATTAAAAAAAATTTTTCCTGAATACATGCTTTGCGGGGAGGTAAACTGCTTTCCACCAAAGGGCTTTGATTACGGCAATTCGCCAATTGATATTTTAAGTGCTGTAATTAAAAATAAAAACTTTATACTCATGACAACTAACGGAACAAAATCCTTTTTTAAGGTTAAAAATTGTGCAGCAGTCTTTGCATTATCTATTTTAAATCTAAATTACACAGTTGATAATATTGTTAGAATAGCTGATGAGAATTTTTATGATATTTTGCTTTTATGTTCAGGTGAAGAAGGAAAAATAGCCTATGATGATGCGTATACAGCAGGATTGGCAGTTAAGTATATGCTTACAAAACCATATAAATTTGAATTTAGCGATACATCAAAATTAGTGCTAAGTGCAGCTTTAAGTGAGATAAGTATAAATAATGCTCTGGAAAAATCCTGCAGTACTATTTCCTTAAAAAAAGCAGGTTTTGGAAATGATATACAGTTTTGCAGTCAATTAAACAGATATAAAATCACTGGAAAGTTAAATCTCGTAAGCCTTAAAAGTTTAATAATTAATGAGGGGAAATCTTATAAGGATTCAGTCCTGGCAAAAGAAATGATTCTAATGTTAAGCCCTTGTTGATAATTACTCAGAACAATTACCGAAATATACCGCTGCTTTAAGCATTGCAACACCTTTTGAAGAAAACCAGAAATTATTTTCAAGAGACCTGTTGCCTTCGAGCACAGGATCAATTTGAATAACATATGTACCTTCATTTTTTATGTCATTAATTGAGACATTTATTGTAACAGTTTCGCCTGGTTTTACATTATGGGGCAGTGAGGTGCGTGTTATTTTATCATAATCCTTATAATCTACATCCTGCCCGTAATAATGATATCCGATTCTAACAACATTTGGTCTTTCGCTCCGCCATAAAAAATCAGAGGTGTTTGTAATTTCTATTTTTATTAAATTTTCTTTATCTATACACAGGTAAGCCGGTATGAAACCTTTTATATCAGCACCTATTGTTGCGTTGCTGTAGTCAGGCTCTTCTGCGGATACTGTTAATTCTTCTGTTTTATCACCCGATAACTTTAATGTTGAACAGGAAACGGCAGATAAAATAAAAGCAAGCATCAAGATTATTATTAATAATGTTTTATAAATTTTAAAATGAGCCAATGATTATAAAATACAGGCTGCTGGATCTGGTAGCCTGTGAATTTTTTATAAGATTATTTTTTTAACAGGGTAAATATAATTGATAAAATTGGTTGCCATTGATTTGGATGGGACATTACTAAATTCAAAATCTAAGATAGCCAGTGGGAACAGAAAAGCTATACAGAAATGTTTGGGCAGTGGAATAAAAGTTATTATATCTACCGGAAAGTCCATTTGTACTGTAGGCAGAATAATTAATGAATTGAATTTAGTCGATCCCCAAATAGCATCCGGGGGAGCAGCTATTGTTGATAAAAATTTAAGTCTGCTGGTGACATTGAGGATTCCTAAAATATCATGTATTGAAGTTTTACTATCTTAATGTTTTAAATAAAAAGGCAGGAAAAGTATGTATTCTAGGAAATATTGATTGCAGAAACCTACTTCCCTTTGGTACAAAAAAGGAAGTAGAAAATAGAGTTAAAGATACAATAAAAAAGGCGGCATATGGGGGAGGCTATATTATTAGCTCATCTAATTCTATTCACCCAGGTGTTAAGCCAGAAAACTATATTGCAATGGTTAATGCAGCCCATAGGTATGGAGTGTACAGTCATTAATATTTATATTATCCCAGTCTAAAACCACTGATACTATTTTCCTTATTATTTCTGATAAAGTTAATAAGCTTTTTAAACTCTAGCCTATAGTTATTAGTAATTTTAAGTGGCAAAGAATTTTTTTATATCCTAATATAGCACTTACAGTTTTTAGGTATATTTTTAATTTTCCTTTTTTTACATAGTAATTTTGAGCATATAAAATCGGGAAGGGCTGACTTATCTAGTATATAACTCGGCTTACAGGCTAACTCCAATTAATTTTTGCCCCTTAAGCCGCTGAAACAGGATATATTTCTTAAGGTTCCCTTACAGTTTCTGCACTGTACAGGCTTAAATTGTACAGTTTTAATTATACAGGGGAGAGGGAATATTTCAATTTATTTTTTCTATTTAGTACAGGAATTATTTTGAAAATTTAAAAGCTATTGACAATATTAGCATAATATTGATATATTATTAATTTGTAAGAATTACTTGATTTATATTGAATACA
>JACKQG010004804.1_pt1 | contig 15437 bp, 13 predicted proteins | sample 8237621 | NCBI WGS metagenome assembly JACKQG01 (sample SAMN15677084, study PRJNA649215) | marine metagenome | biome: marine; feature: Black Sea; material: saline water; isolation source: suspended particulate matter (SPM) from the Black Sea western gyre | collected 2013-06-09/2013-06-10 | depth... | reverse complement strand
GCCTGGTCGGGGATTAAATCGGGAGTGATCAACTGGATCGCCGGTGATATCCTGATACCTAAAAGCAATCCGGGCCCAAAAGGGAAATTGCGCACAGGCACGATCTATTTCGAACGCGATAAACATAAATCGATCATCAACTTCATCTGGAAGAGTACCCTGAGCGGATTGAAGTCGAATATGGGTTTCAATACCAAAGAGCAAAAGGAAATGAAAAAGGAAAGCAGTGGCAAGGGACGAAAAAAGAAGTAATTTTATCCGGAATTCAATACGATGATTCCCAACGAAAGAGAATATCAACGCCGACGAATAGCCACATCTTATGTGACCACGATCATCAGCATCACGCTGGTGTTGTTTATGCTTGGCTTGCTTGGGATGCTGGTACTTCATGCGAAAAAGTTATCAGATTATGTCAAAGAGAATATTGGCTTTTCGATCATGATCAATGAGGGAGTCAAGGAGGTCGACATCTTTGAGCTTCAGAAAAAACTCGACAAGCAACGGTTTGTAAAATCCACTGTGTACATAACTCGGGAGCGGGCAGCACGGGAGTTTTCGGATGAGCTGGGAGAAGATTTTGTTGGCTTCCTTGGATACAATCCACTGCTCCCATCGATTGAATTAAGGTTGAACGCGAGTTATGCCAATCCCGACAGTATCCTGTTTATCGAGAAAGAACTGCGGTCCTATTCCGGTGTTAAAGAGGTGGATTATCATCGATCGCTGGTCGATCAAATAAACCGGAATGTGAACAAGATAAGCCTGGTAATTCTTGGTTTTAGCCTGATCCTGTTGCTTATTGCAATCGCCCTGATCAACAACACGATCCGCCTCTCTGTTTATGCAAAACGCTTTTTGATACGGAGCATGCAACTGGTGGGCGCAACCCAAAAATTCATTCAGCGACCGTTCCTGATCAAAGCGGCTCTGAACGGATTTCTGAGTGGAGTAATTGCTATCGGCTTGCTTTTGTTATTATTGTATTTTTCAGCCCAGGAGATTCCTGAACTGCTGGAATTACAGGACATTAGGATGTTCACGATGTTATTTGCACTGGTCATTTTATTGGGTATCGTGATATCATGGATCTCCACTTTTTTTGCTGTTCGGAAGTACATACGGATGAAGACAGATTCGTTATACAATTAACCCATATTCAGAAAAATAGCGTATTTTTGCGCACCCAACGAGAATCGAATGAAAAAACAGAAAAAACATGGTGAACCGGCACCACAGCCAAAACAACAACCACCTCCAACAGGTGATTTTGCCTTTGGTAAGGAGAACTACCGCCTCATGCTGATTGGTCTGGCCCTGATCGCTATTGGCTTTATCCTGATGATCGGCGGTGGCTCCAAAGACCCTTCACAATTTAATCCGGATATTTTCAGTTTCCGCCGGATCACCCTGGCACCGATCCTCATTCTTGCGGGGTACGTGGTAGAGATCTTTGCGATCATGAAAAAGCCTAAAGACTAACCTCTTTCTTTGATATTTATGGATTGGCTGGAAGCATTGATACTTGGTACTGTTCAGGGACTTACTGAATTTTTACCGGTAAGTAGCAGTGGTCATCTGGAATTAGGTAAAGCCATCCTGGGTGTAAATGCTGAAAGAAGCCTGATATTTACAGTTGTGGTACACGGTGCTACGGTTCTTAGTACAATTGTCGTATTTCATAAGAATGTTTTCAAATTGCTGAAAGGCCTCTTTGCCTTTAGGTGGAACGAGGAAACTGCCTATATCGCCCGCCTACTCCTTTCCATGATACCTGTCAGCATTCTTGGTATTTTTTACATGGAGGAAATAGAAAGTTTCTTTGATGGAAATGTTGTCTTTGTTGGTTCTATGCTAATCGTAACCTCATTATTGCTGGCATCGACCTACCTGAGAAAACATAATGAGAAGAAGATCTCATACCTCGACTCACTCATTATCGGTGTGGCTCAGGCTTTTGCAGTATTGCCTGGTATCTCCCGTGCAGGGGCAACCATATCAACGGGTTTATTGTTAGGAAATAAAAAAGCCAATGTAGCGCGATTCTCTTTTCTGATGGTATTGATCCCGATCATTTGCGCTAATTTTAAAGATATTTACGACGGAGGAATGAATACTGAAGGCGGCGTCGGATGGATAGCTCTTCTCATCGGATTTCTTGCCGCATTCATTACCGGCCTCATCGCATGTAAATGGATGGTCGGTATTGTGAAAAAAGGAAAGTTAATCTACTTTGCAATCTATTGCTTTGTCATTGGGCTGATTGCGATCCTTACAGCAACTGCATTTTAAGTTCATTAAAATGTGTCTACCCAGCACATATAACTTTCTTGAAGGAGAAATGTTGTTGATCAACAAGCCTTTCAAGTGGACATCGTTTGATGTGGTCAACAACCTGCGCTATTTCCTGAAATCGAAGATGGGGATGAAAAAGATGAAGATTGGTCATACGGGTACGCTGGATCCCCTGGCCACCGGGTTGCTGATTCTCTGTACCGGTCGTTTTACAAAGAGGATCGAAGAGTTTAAAAATTTTGAAAAAGAATACACAGGTACCTTTATCATGGGGGCTACAACTCCATCGTTTGACCGGGAGAGTGAAATTGACCACAAGTTTACGGCAGACCACCTCACGGAACAGATGATCCTGAATGCTTCCAATCAGTTTAAAGGTGATCTTATGCAGGTTCCTCCGGCATTCTCAGCTGTGTGGGTAAAGGGAAGAAGAGCGTATGATTATGCCCGTCAGGCCGAAGAGGTAAATCTGGATAGCAGGACGGTCAATATCGTTGAGTTTGAGATTGATTCAATCACAATGCCTGAAGTACATTTCCGTATTGTCTGTAGCAAAGGAACCTATATTCGGGCACTGGCCAGAGATTTCGGCAAAGCTCTGAAAACCGGAGCTTACCTGGGGGCGCTTTGCCGCACCCGGATTGGCCCATATCATTTGCGCGATGCGTATGAGCTGGAAGATCTGAAACAGCGCATAACCGATATACGCTGACGCAACCTTCTGGAATAAAAACTGTTATCTTTGTAAGGCACTAATAATAATGATTTTACACCCTCAAATATTTTTCTGATATGAAAACCAGAACGTTGAATCATCCTGCCGTTTTTCTTGCTGGCACTTTACTGATCTTAGTTTCATTTGTCTTTGCAGACTTTATCTCATTTTTGAATCATACTCAATTTGATAAACGCACGCAGTTTGAAACCTTCTTGTTGAATGAATACAAACATGCTCCGATATTGGCGAAAAATGGCAGCGAGAAATCTGTTGATCAACCTGGAGCAGCCGCTTTCCAGGAATATTTGATGACATTTGATCCAGCGACAAAAACGGTACCAAGAGAACGATTGCTCAAAGCTTATCAGAAGACGAAAGCCCTCCAGGCTCAAAAAAGCACATCAACGATTAGCTGGCAGGGAACCGGTGCAGAGATGGGCGGACGAACCCGTACGATCATGTATGATCCCAACGATCCCGACCTGAAAAAGGTTTGGACCGGTGGCGTTACCGGAGGATTGTGGTACAACAACGAAATCACCAGTCAGTTTTCATCCTGGATTCCCGTTGGCGACTTCTGGCCGGTGCTGAGCATCCGATGCATGACCTACGACCCCAATAATACACAGACCTTTTATATAGGCACAGGCGAACCGGAAACAGCGCTGATCACCTACCGGGAGAGTTCCGGTTTGGGACAGGGTATATGGAAGTCGGAAGATGGGGGAACAACCTGGGTACAGATGCCCTCTACCTCTGACTTCGTGTATATCACAAACATTATGGTTCGGGATGAGAATGGAACGAGTGTGATATACGCTGGAGTCGTATCGGGCCAATATCATGGAGTTCATCAAAGTGAACCTTCCAATGGATTATACAGGTCTGACGATGGAGGCGTGACATGGGAACAGGTGCTCCCGGATATTTATGGATCCGATGTGCCTTACTCTCCTGCTTGTATTGAAGAGGGTCCCGACGGAAGGATCTATATTGGCAGCCGTCCCAACCTGAATGATGAAGGAGGCGCTACGATCCTCTATTCTGATTCGGGCTTACCTGGCAGTTGGATCATCAATGAAGATTATAAGATTATTATCGAAAATGATCCCGATTATCCCCTTCCTGGACGAGTCATCATGGCCGCATCTCAATCGGATGCGAATGTTGTATATGCTCTTGTGGCATCTGGTTACATCAGGACGTCCAACAACTTCAGGTATTTCTATTGTTACTATGTCCTCCGGTCCGATGATAAAGGAGTCACCTGGACAGAGAAGGCGTTGCCTCAGGACCTGACAAGCGGGGATAACTTTGCCACCATAGCCTGGCATGCTCTGGATGCTGCAGTAGATCCGAATAATCCGGATAACGTCTATATAGGCGGATTGGATATGCACCACTCTGTCAACGGTGGAGATAGTTGGTACAGGGTTAGTGATTGGTCTAAAATGTATAGCGGTGGCGGATCTGATTACATTCATGCAGATCAGCATATTATCGTCTACAAACCCGGATCATCCCAGGAGATCCTCTTTGGAACAGACGGTGGTGTATTTTATACCTACAACGGAATTGTCAACTACCCGGCTTTTGAACAGCGAAACAGTAACTATAATACCCTTCAATTCTATACCTGCGCCATCAATCCAACAGCTGGTGCGATATCCTATCTTGGCGGATTACAGGATAACGGTTCACTCTATTACAGTGGGAATCCTTTAACTATTGACGATATGTGGAGTGGCGGTGACGGAGCTTATTGCTTCTTTGATGAAGACGGAAGCAGCTTATCGGTCACCTCAGTATACTATAACAGATATTATGTTTACATGAATGGTAGTTGGATAAACAGCCTGAACGACTGGTCGAGTGGCACGTTTATCTCACCGGCAGCTTTTGATTTTCATCGCAATGAGATTTATGCCAATGCCGTCGATTTCGTAGGCAATTTTGCTGATCATATATTGCGGCTTCGAAATATCACAGGAAACGAGCAGGGCTCATACATCAATATCAATTCAGGATCGAGTCTCTACTTTTCTGCCGTGACATATTCCCCTCACTCACCAACAGGTCAGGCCACTATTTTCGTTGGAAACCAACAGGGAAGGATATTCAAAGCAGAGAATATCAATAATACACCTGTAATCAATGAGATTGGAAGCTCCAACTTTCCTGTCGGAAATGTCTCCTGTATTGCTGTTGGAGCCTCTGAAGATACACTGGTAGCGACCTTCTCCAATTATGGCATTCCATCGGTCTGGGTTACTGCCAACGGCGGTCAAAGCTGGACAGATGTGGAAGCCAACCTTCCGGATATGCCAATTCGCTGGGCACTGATCCACCCGGATTATTCGCGCAATGTAATGCTCGCTACCGAAACAGGTGTCTGGATAACAGAAGATATTCTGACGACGCCCGTATTCTGGGAACCTGTCACCGATGGCATGGCGAATGTAAGAACAGATATGCTTCGTCTCCGGAACGTAGATCATACGGTTTTGGCAGCCTCACATGGCCGCGGACTGTTTACCACCACCTGGGATCCTGTCGTTGGTATGGATGAGCAATCAAAAACAGCGATGAATCTATATCCAAACCCGGCAACAAATCAGGTGAATATTTCATTTGATCTGATAACTCCGGCTATCCTGAAAGTCAAGCTGATCAATACCACGGGCCAGACTGTTCTCACGGAGAATCTTCAGACAGAAGGAAAATTCTCCACCCGGGTTGATTTAACAGGTCAGGCTAAAGGCATCTACATCCTGGTTCTTGAAGAAAAAGGGAAAGTTGTGGCTTCAGAGAAATTGATATTATTGTAAGCGAACTTCGAAAATAGCTATTTTCTATGGCTTCCGGCACCTCATACGAACTCTTTTCCGATGAATACTTCATGAATGAAGCGCTGAAGGAAGCAGCCAAAGCATTTGACAAACAGGAAGTCCCGGCAGGAGCTATCATCGTATGTGAAAATGATGTGCTGGCCCGGGCTCATAACCTGACCGAAATCCTAAACGACGTAACTGCTCATGCAGAAATGCAGGCATTCACAGCTGCTTCATCGAACCTGGGAGGAAAATACCTGAACGAATGTACTCTTTATGTAACGCTGGAACCTTGTGTGATGTGTGCCGGAGCAGCTTTCTGGACACAAATCGGGAGAATTGTATTTGGCACTGCAGATGAAAAACGAGGCTACAGGTTGGTAGATCACCCTCTGTTACATCCGAAGACAAAAGTAATGTCAGGCGTACTCGAGGAGCAATGCAACCAATTGTTGAAAGTATTTTTCAAAAAGAAGCGGTAACAAGTGACCAGGTGACCAGGTGAACTGGAACTACTTTCCTATGACCTCTTACCTCTCACCTCTTACGTCCTACGTCTCACGTTGTTTCTTCCATACCTGATACACCTTTCTACTTCCATAAGTAGCTCCCAGTGCCAGCAATATTCCCAGTCCACCATCAATTGGTGCTCCTACAGGTGCATTTCCATTCTGGCCGTGATTTCCAGGCATAGGAGGGGGGGTATCCGGTGGATCTGCCCATCCGGATATGGAGATCCCTGCCCAGCAAATAATCCCCAAACCAATTGCTTTCCAATTTTTTTTCATCTCTCGGTGATCTTGTTATCTTTCATTAATCTTTCCGGGCAAGTAGATTTTTCTGGTCATGATCTCTTTTCCGGTATCTATTCTGACAAGGTAATATCCCGCAGGAACTGAAGTCTCTATTTGGTTATTATCTGATTTCACATATTGAGCATGAACCATTCTGCCAGTCAGGTCATAAAGCTGTATATATGTGGAATAGTTTGAGTTGCTCAGACCATTGATAATCAAAATATTGCCTCTCGCTATAAGTGTAATATGTTGTTCGCTTTCTGGTTGACTGAGTGCAGCCGGGTCTCCAAACCTGACAGTAAACCGGTCGGATTGAGGGCCTTCCTCCGCATAGAATGAGTAGACCGTATCGGTTCGTAAATTCGTTATCTGTTGCTCCAGATGATCTTCAAGATAGATATTTTCTCCTGTCAGGAAGGTTTCAATCCCTTCGAATATCAATTGATGTTCGCCTGTGGTTCCTGCAATGAATCCAAGCGGAAAATACCACCCCGATGCACCAGATGGACGAACATCTATTGAGAGATAAATCTCATCCTCTTCGATGAAAATCTGTGGGGCATCCTGCGATCCGAACATTTTCAGGACATCATAGTTAGCATCGTAACCCACGTAAGCCGAGTCGTTGCATTGAATGACAACACCATCACGCAACCGATCCATCTTTACAATTATGTAAAGGGTGTTTTCCAGTGTTGATTTATAGAACGTCTGCGTGGCATGAACGCGAGACGAGGCAGGAATGGTGAGCGAAGGAGAAGAGCCATTCGTATGAACGAAAAAGCCCTGCATTGCCGGAATGATCCCATCTGTCAGCGTCCCTACGCTTCCATTCCAGCTCTTGTAATTCCCTGTTTCACCATCCCACACCCAGATCGCGTTATCGACATTACTCTTCACCCAACTATCGATCTCTCCATTTAATGCCGATGTAAATGGATTGCCTGTAAGGTTGAAACCGGCATAAACTCCTGTAGTATATGTAATGCCTGGCGAAAGATCTCCGGTGTTCAGAGAGCCGGTAAAACTCTTTGTCACATCTTCAGGATAGGCCACCAGGTAACCGGACACCGGAATGAAATTCCGGTTGTCACCAGCTTGGAAATTAATGTTCCAAACTCCTGTACTGTCTTTGCAGTTGATCCATGTTCCTGTAGTCTCTTCCCACCGGTAAAAATCAACTTCCACTTCCGGGGGATTGCCGACAAATTCGGGTTGGATAGCCTGGGACGTAACAGGGCTGGATAGCATATGATACCTGGAATCACCCGTACTCTGGTATTTTTTAATATATCTCTCGATTATCACTGTTCCATTGCCGCTTATTGATCCGTTGTGGATGAAGGAAGCGGCAGCTCCGGAATCAGAAGGCGATTTCAACACCATGCACTCCTCACCTGAGAGCGTACAGTTTCCTGATACAGTAAATGATTTTCCGGCTTCCAGTTCCAGTGTGGCACTGTCTTCTATTGATAGATTTCCCCCTGATTCCAGATCGGTAATGATGGTTTTCAAACCTGTTCCCGATATTACCAAATGGTGATAGTCAGCAGGATTTCCAACAGTTTGTGCGGTGTCAGCTGAGTATTCGACAACAGAACCGGTTTCAAAAGAGTAACTATTATTGGTATACCCGATCTCACCCCAGTCACCGGAGGTCAAGGTAAGTTGTCCCCCATTATTGATGGTAAATGTATGACCGGATGCACCGCTGTTCGGACAACTGATCGATGCTGTTTCGATCAGGCCTCCGTCATGGATTACCACTGAAACCGGATTAGCCGAATTGCTGTTTGTCAGATAGAGAATTCCGGATACCAGGAGGGTTCCATCTACAGTGATGGATCCGCCACCCGTGGAGCTGGCGCCTCCGTTTATTCCGTCGATAGCGATATTCCCGGTAGAAATTCCGTCACCGGGTATCGTGAGTGTATCCCCCTCTTCGATGATCAAATTGAATACAGTACCCGATTTGTTGTTGTAGAATGCAGTTCCTCCATAGTCTAACGAAACAAGCATAGAGATTGTCAGCGTGGTGGTATCATGATCATTTTTATACTTCCGGATTCGGGATGCATTAAACATCCCGGTTCCCGATATAGTACAGAAATTTCCTTCGATATTGAACCCGATCCGGTCGTATGTAACTCCGTTGCCAATCTGACCATGACAAAGGATATCCCCGTAAGTATAAATGTATCGGGGATAAGATCCTGTTGTTGAGTTGTTCGTGTAGAGTTTGCCTCCTGTATTGACGGTGAGGTCTCCACAATGTTTTCCGCTCGCTTCAACTACTATAATGTGTCCACCCAGGATGGTTACATTGTCGTTATCGGTAGGGATTTCACCTCCAACCCATGTGGTCGTGCTGCCCCAGTTCCCTGATTGTGCAGATGAGATTTCGTTTCCGATCACATAACAGGGGACAAAAAAACCCAACGTCAAAAGCAAAGCCCAAGTAATCCTGATTCGTTTCATGTTCAATTTTTAGACATTAATCCGGTTCAGGGGCAAAAGGTTATATGTTTGGCAGCACTTTTTTTGTAAAATACTGTATTTGAGAAGGTGAACTGGTGAGTTGGTGAGTAGTTCTTTTCCGATACTTCTCATTGAATGACTCAAGCTCTTCTATGATCTAAATTTTCCTGTTAATCCGTTTTTATTGAAAAGGTAATACATTTGCTAATAATTAATTCACTTTTTTACTCACCAACTTATAAACAATATTCTCCATGTCAATAACCAGAACACAAGCCATTGAAATAATCCACAATCATATCAAAAACGAAAAAATGATCTTTCACTCTCTCGCCTCAGAAGCAGTTATGAGGGGATTGGCCGGGAGACTTGGCAGGGATGAAGAACAATGGGCTATGGCTGGGTTGCTTCACGACCTGGATGTGGAGACCACCAACGCTGAACCGACCGTTCATGGTACCCAAACCGAGGTGTTGCTGAAGGATTATGACATTGATCCGGAGATCCTGGATGTGATCCGGATGCACAATGAATGCTCTTCCGGGAAAGAACGCCACACTGAATTCCAGCATGCGCTGGCTGCAGGAGAGACCATTACCGGACTGATTTTCGCAACAACATACGTTTATCCGGATAAAAAACTTTCCAGCGTAAAGCCAAAGTCGGTTGTGAAACGCATGAAAGCAAAGGCGTTTGCGGCTTCAGTGAACCGGGAAATCATCCTGGAATGTGAAAAGATCGGGATTCCGTTACCCGAATTTGCTGCCCTGGCGATAGAATCAATGTTACCTGTGGCGGACGAAATCGGTCTGTAATGTTCTGATTACAGGGTACTCAAAATCGCTTCAAGCTGCTTGAATGAAAATGGTTTTTTGAGGACAGCATTGACTTTGAGCGCTTTGGCATTTTGCAGGTGTTTTTCAGGCGGTAACTTTCCTCCTCCTGATATAGCAATGATCTTCAAATCTGACTGTAACTTACGGAGTTCAACGATGGTTTCAATGCCTTCCATCCTGGGCATGATGATATCTGTAATTACCAGGTCAATAGCTCCTTCTTTAAAGAGGGTTAATCCCTCTTCACCTTCACTGGCTGTAACCGTTGCATAACCGGCCTTGACAAGCATTTTTGTTAATGAGGTTCTGAATACCTTGTCATCGTCAATGATTAATACCTTTTTCATGAGGGCAAATATAAGATTTTATTCTTCAATTGAAAAGAGGATCAAATAGCGAGGCCTGTTTTTATCAGGGATTTGTTCCGGATCACGATTCGTATATACCTTGAAACGGGAATTGAGAATGCCGAGAGAAATCAGGTAATTTTCGACCATCTGGTTTCTTTTCTTCATCCTTACTTGCTGAATCTTCTGCAGTTCTGCGTTATCGATCAAGCCCAAGCATTTCTCCAGCGGAGAGAGCTCCGGATTGTTATTGGCAAGTTGTTGGTCGAGCCATTTATTGAATTTCTTATTAACATTGGAGAGGTTATTGATCTTTTTTCGATCGGCTGGTGTAATGGAACCGGGGAGCACTTTGTTGTTAATCGAATCAAAAAGGAACCTCTTTTTAGCTTCGAAGCAGGCAAGAAATTCAATTTCAATAGTTGTGTCGATAGATTGTGAAAATTCAAGCATCAACTGGGATTTCTCTTTCATCACGTTGGCCAGCTTCGTCAGTTGTTCCTCCTGCTTCTTGTTTGCCTGAACCTGTCCGTAATTAAATGGAATCTCCTTGAATAGGTTCACCTTTTCACCATAGATAATGGCTAGCTGCTTTGAAGGGGGAGAGAAGATTTTTTTAAAGAGGTTCTTCAATGCCTGACCGATCAGATTCCAATAATTGATTTTAGGATCTTTCAGATCTCCTTCCACCGGAAATTCGAGTGAAATATTTCCCTCTTTATCACGAATGATAGCCAGGATTAGCTTAAGCGGAAGGTGCATTCCCACATCGTTATCGACCTTCTCTGCGAGGTAGATATTTTTCACAAACAATTTGTTGTTCATTTTAATTACATGATTCATTGAAGAGATGGTTCCGTTATAGAAGATCTGCCCTTTTCTAAATGGGTAATCCGTATACCATATAGAGTATGGATTGTAATCGACAAGAGCAACGTTTTTCAGTTGATAGGTCGCATCGAAATCAAAAGGTTCATATGCGTAGAATGAGAATTCAGCCTTGATCAATCCATCCCTCTCAACACGCGTGCTGAAGTTCCCTTTTGCCCGCTCACAGTTTTTATCAGAAGAGATATTCTTGATATCCAGTGCCAGCTGATCGATATTTGTGGAACTTAGCTCAAGCAGGGTATGATCAACGAAATCCATTTTCCCATTGGAAAGCTGGATCTGCTTGACGGAGTAAGAGTCAATGACTACTACCTCCTGCATCTTTTCTATATAGTCCATCAGCAGAATCACCGGATTTGATTGGCTGGCGATGATGAAGGCGGAATCAGGAGGCTCTCCATCAGGGGTATAACCGTCGAAATTCCGGATGATTAGTTGCGAGAAGGAGTCGATACTATCGAACCGTTCCTCTTTCAGGTAAAGTCCGTCAAGCAGGATATCTCCGATTTTCGCGAATCCCTGGTTGGTATTCATCGAGTCAAAGGCGATGCTGAACTGATTGAAGGCAAGCCATTTTTGTTCAGCCGACCCCACCAGATCAAAACCCTGAATGTTTACCTGACCCTGCATCGCCGTGCTGTATGGATCATTGATATTCCCTCCGGTAGTCATGGTTATAAAACCAGTCCCATCCATCTTTTTAATCTTTAAATAAGGCTTGAGGTAAGGCAGAATAAAGGAGATATTGAGGCTGTCTACCTGCACTTGCTGTTTGTAATCAAAACTCTGCTGGTTCAATTGAAAACACCCTTTTACATCTCCTCCGGATGCGAGCGAGAGGCTGTAACTGAGATCCAATTCCGGATCATCCCAGGCTACTGCAGGAATGTCCAACGCCACCTCAACAATCTGAATATCAGCACCAAAGTCGTGGTTGATATAGTGAATATTACCACCGGAGATTGAGAAATCTTCTACCACATACCTGATCTCTATGGGGGTTGTGGTATCGACAGGCTTTGCAGATGTATCGGCTGGAAACCGGATCATGAAATCAGAGAAGTTCATCGAGTCGCTATGTTGAATAATCCTGACAAACGGATCCACAATATGGAGTTGTTCGATATGATAAGTTCCCCAGATAAGTTTCCAGATATTGATATCCAACAGGATGTGATTCACGTGAAAGAAAACTGTATCCTGATTCGCTTCATATAGTGCAAGATCTTTGATGTTAATACGACCGTTGAGGAGATTAATTCCCAGTTTATCAATTTCAACGGAGCGTCCGATCCACTCTTCGCTGTTGTTTTCGATAACGTACCGGGCGATGGGAGGCAGAACCAAAAAGATCAGGAGGAGCAGCCCCAGAAGAGCCCCGATGATCCATAGAAGAATTTTATACCTGCGCTTCATCCCCAGGAAACTTTACATAATTTCATGTAAATATAAGCAAAAGTAAAAAGTCAACCTGTTAAATGGAAACTGGTTAGCTTTCGATTTGTATAGAAAAGAGTCAACCGTTATTTGGAAAAATCTTTGGTTGAATTATCCTTCTGAGTCATTAATGAAATCACTACAAGTGTAATCACAGCCATTGGGATTGAAATAATTCCGGGGTTATCCAAAGGAATTGGAGCATCAGATGCTGCCAGTCCATATCTTTCCCACATGGATGGGGAAAATAGAATAATACCGATAGAAAAGACGACACCAACAATTACAGACCAGGCAATCCCTTTTGCCGTTGTTTTCTTCCAGAACAGCAAGAATAAGATGGCTGGCAGGTTAGCGGATGCTGCTACGGCAAATGCCAATCCGACAAGGAATGAAACATTCATACCTTTGAAGAGAATCCCTAAAATGATAGCAAGGATCCCAACGGAAAGAGCAGCAATTTTTCCTGCCCGCACCTTGCCTTTATCCGTCATCTGAACTTTCAGGTAGTTGTCTATAAAGTCGTGGGCAATAGCTCCTGATGAGGCAATAATCAATCCGCTTACTGTGCCAAGTACGGTGGCAAATGCAATGGCTGATATGATGGCAAACAGGCTAACACCAAACGCTTTGGCCAGAAGTGGCCCCGACATGTTGCTACTTTCAACATCCAGTACGCCGTTGATCATAGCGCCAAGTCCCATGAACAATGTTAACATATAAAAGAACCCGATGGCGGTAATGGCTACGATAGTGGATTTTCGGGCAGCACGCTGGTTCGGTACGGTATAATACCTGATCAGGATATGCGGCAATGCCGAGGTCCCTAAAAATAGGGCAAGCATCAACGATAAGAAGTTCAATTTATCCCAGATTGTGGCCCCGGATGCTTCTGATAATTTATACTTCAAACCCGGTTCCATCACCTCTTTGCCGGGGGTAATATTTTGATACCAAACCGTTAGTTTATTGTCCCCATTCGTAAATGTCTTTTTAGTGAATCTAACTACTTCACTTGATTCAATTGTTTTCAGGAACCTGAACGGACCAACCGGGCCTGTTTTATCAACCTCTTTTCCATTCAATATAATTTTGCTAAGGTGACCCACCTGAAAGAACTTTTTCTCCGATTTTGGAGCTCCGTTATATAATTTTTCTCCATCCGGCAGAAGAGTTGTATAGATCACTTCATCCAATGAAGCATTTCCATCTTTGATGTTTAACTTATACCAACAGGAAGAGCCATCGGACTTCTCCAGTTTAACAAACACCAGCTTGCCAACAACCTTTGTTGTCTCCACAGTATAATTAGAATCAGGAACGGATACAATGGTATCGCTGGTGACAAGCGCCTCTATTTTAGCAAATTTATGATAGTCGTCATTTGGTGTCAGAGTCAATCCGTTTTTCAACACATAAATGGTAAGTACAGTTGAAAAAATGACCAGCAATGCTCCTTTGATAAACTGAACATAGGTGGTAGATGTCATACCGGCAGTAGCCACGATGAATATCACTATCGAGCCTACAATAACTACACCCATCCAGTGAGGAAGTCCAAGTAAAGGAACAACAAGGTCGCCTGCTCCAACCATCTGAGGGATGAGGTAAAAAATAGAGACGATAAGGGTACTTATTGCTGCTGCCAGCTTGATAGACTTCGAATTGAATTTTGCATCTAACGCGTCAGCAAATGTATACTTGCCAAGTCTTTTCAATGGCTCGGCAACCAGAAATAGGGCAACAACCCAACCGGCAAGAAATCCAATGGAATAAAGAAATCCATCGTAACCGGAAAAGGCAATCATACCACAGATTCCCAGGAAAGAGGCTGCAGATAGGTAGTCTCCTGCAAATGCAATACCGTTAACTCCCCAGTGAATTTTTCCTCCGGCAGCATAATAGCTTTTTGAGGATTTGGTTTTTCTGGCGAAGTAAAAGGACAAAGCTAAAACAACAGCAACAATGAATACAAAAATGATAATAGCAAGATTTGAAACTCCGTAAATCATATCTTTAGTTTTGAGTAGTTAGTTTTTATTCATTTCGTTCTCAAATTTGGTACAGAAGTAGTTATAGAAAAATCCCATTATTATAGCTAATAAGATTAATCCAAATCCATAAATAATTGCCAGGTTCTGGCCTCCTATTATTTCTGCTCCCATCATCTCAGGATCTGTTAATCCAATAACAACGAAACCGGAGTAAATTAGGGTATAAATGATAAATAGTATGACACCTAATCTGGTTTTCTTTTGAATTGCATCGTCTTTTTCAACCGGTGCTGCAGGCTCATGTATCATGTTTTCCTCCTTTTTTTTATTTTATTTGTGGTCAAAGATATTAATTAATTTTACTTTGACAAATTGATAAAAACCTTAATTGTTAAATTAATAACAGTTTTGAATGAAGCTTAGGCAATTACCTGCCACAAATACCTATTTTTTAGCTCTTAGATAACGACTCCGTTAGGTACATAACCACTAAACTGATGAATTCCGAGATCTGGCTATAGATCTTGATAAACATTGCCCTATCCATTTACGTAAGTAAAAAATTCTATTTTTGCAAGCAGAATTAAATTTTGAAGAAATGAAGAAACTTCTCGTTTTGTTGATTTTAGTATTTTCTCTGGGAACCCTTCAGGGTCAGAATAGCTTTAGCCTCGCTGCAGGATACCTGTTCACTCATACAAGCGTGGCTGAATACAAACGTCCGGACTATAATTATTACCTCCTCGATTACGTCTCCATCAAACCGAACAGAAGCTCTGTACACGTTTCACTGACGGCTGATCTGGATATCGG
>JACKQG010004803.1_pt1 | contig 15437 bp, 12 predicted proteins | sample 8237621 | NCBI WGS metagenome assembly JACKQG01 (sample SAMN15677084, study PRJNA649215) | marine metagenome | biome: marine; feature: Black Sea; material: saline water; isolation source: suspended particulate matter (SPM) from the Black Sea western gyre | collected 2013-06-09/2013-06-10 | depth... | reverse complement strand
GCATAAGTTACCGTTTGCTATGCGCTGCATGCCTTGATTACTGGCGCACGAAATTGATGCGAAGGGCATGCCTTCGAGATTGCCGCTCCAGATAAACGGATAGCAGCGTTCTATGAACAGATGAATCTGCGCGCTCGGTCCCCAACAATGCACCGGGTCGGCGATAATCCAACCGTTAGCGCGTTTGACCTTTGCCATCAATTCACCGTCTCTGCCCATCGCGTCTTTCAACACGCAATCATGCAATTCATCTCGGATACAACTGAAGCAACTGTTGCAGGGACCGAATTTGTATTTGTGCAAATGAACAAACTCTACTTCGACATTTTCAACATTTTGTGCGCCTTTGATGGCTGCTTCCAGTAAACTTGCCGTGAAACCTTTTGTTCTACCGCTTGCTAATAATGCTAATACATAAGCCATAGTTGTTAATCTCCTTTCGTATTCTTTTTAGACTTCTGAAGTCTCCGAGACTTCGGAAGTCTGAACGGTTGTTAATCTACTTTCTTCTTTTTATCCAGTAGTTCTTCAATTCGCTCTCTCGTTAGATAGAGCGATGCAATTTCAATAGCTTCTTCTGGACCAATTTTTTGTATCAGTTTATTCTTGCCAGCCGTCTCTACGATTCTATCCAGGCCTAACAGGTCAATTATTCCTGGTACATCCAGTTCTAATCCTCGCAGATTTCTTAAATCCATTTCTTCTAACACCTCCTTCAGTGCTCTGATGTGGAGTGTAAAAAGAAAACTACCATATTTTCTGAGTTCATCATAATGTTCTATGACGAACCTGATGATTTCTTTTTCTCGTTCTTTCCTGTCTTCATACACCATCAGCAACGGGATTGTGTCTAAGGTTATGGGCAATTCCCCCAAATCTATGAGGTAAATTGGGAATTTTGCAAGGGAACCACCTGATACGCCTTCGCCAACTGAAGTTAAATTTTCGATGTAATCTCCGGGTGGTTGATTGAAATTTTCTGAAAATTTACTGGATATTAGCCACAATGTTATCTGGCTTCTATCTTCTATTTTACTCTCATCGCGCTTCTGATACAAACAAGCGTAACTTTCTATCTGAGCTAAATCTTCCCAAATAGCCGTATCCCCTGGCCCCTTGAGTTCAGCAAGCGTAGTTGTTTCACCTAGATACATGAAAGGATACGGCAGTTGAGTTGTTGGAACGCTAGGGGTTATAAGTAGGTCCATTTCTAATGGCATTCTGCCCAATTTTAGCGAATCCTTAATGCTCAACCGGTCATTATAATCTTCTCTCAAGAACTGTGCCAACAACGGGTGCCATTGTCTCCGCATTTTCCACCTCCCGCTTTTAATCAATCTAATTTTAACATTAGCGAAAAAAAGAATCAAGAAAAAAATTGACACCCAACAGAAAACATGCTACAAAAAGAATTAGAAACCGAGTTTTTCCCAAAAACATAGATGTTTTGATTTCAGTAATTTTAGTCTTGATTTCACTTCCCTCCCCTCTTGGGAGGGGTTGGGGGTGGGTAGAAATCAAGACAAATCCAAATAGAAATCAAAACAAATCGGTTTCTATATATCCCAAACGTCAAAGGAGAAAAAACTATGATTATGAGACATTGGATGGATTGCCCAATTGTCGTCACACATGGCAGACTCAGGGAGTGGCAGATTTTCACAAAGCGAAACGGTGATGCGCCTAATGCGGATACGGGCGAAGTCACATTTTTCATCGATTGTTATTCCAGAGCTGTCGTTCCCGGTGGAGTAACAACTGAGCCTACTACGCATGAAGGTGAAGTAGAACTTTTCTATATGTGCAACGGGCAAGGAATTGTTAGAATCCCTGGCGAAGAAAGGGAAATTTGCGACGGTTCGTCCTTCGCGATTCCGGCTGGTATGGAGCATCGCATCGCCAACACCGGCAAAGAGGATTTGGAATTTATTCTCGCCCGACGTGAGCCTGCTTCTGATGGTTCAGATGATGGTTTTGCTGTTCGACATTGGACAGAGGATAGAGACCCATCGCAGTTCGGGAGCCCATTTCAGGGACATTGGAATCACATCTACCGAGGGCCTGAAGCGGGTCTCCATATGGGCGACCTACCGCCTCGTAAATTTTCGCATCCGCATAATCACATGCCGGGCTTTGATGAGATATGGTATGTCCACAGCGGTTGCGGTTGGCATTGGATGGGCAGGGAATATCGTAAGCAGACTGCCGGCTATGCTCTATGGTTAGAGCCTGGAGAATTGCATTCTTTGATGAACATCGGCGACGAGAATGTAGAATATATCTACTGCAGTTCGGCAAAGATGTTAATGGATAAAGCGAGACTTGAACCAGAACCTCCAGAAGAGAAGCCTGAAACTCCCTCTGAAATTTTGAAGGCTTTGGAAGAAAAATTCAGTGCCCTGGTGGAAGCCTATCAAAGGACTGGAGTCAGCATCCACGGCGTGGGTGCCAATATCGGCCCCATCAGAGAGTATATCGTAGCTTTGCAAGAAAAATTTTAGCTTGATTTTTGGTTCGTAGTAGTGCACTGTTAAATAAATCCTGACAACTCGTCATTCTAAGCAGAAGGCGAAGGATCTCCACCGTTAAGAAAAATCCTTTTCGTCTTGCTTGAGCGGGGATCTCCCCGACTGGAAGTCGGGCGTCCATTGTCAAAACAAATTTGACAGCGCATTACTTATATTTCGCCGCTACCTCTTCCGCCGTTAGCGTTCTGCCATAGACTATCAAATCGTCAATGGCACAATCGCAGTACCAATTTCCAAACCGCCAGCCTAAATTGATTTTCGTTTGTTGACCGGTGGGCAGAACAATCACTGAGTCTCCTGCGTACTTACCCTCTTCTGGGCGATTCTGTTCTTTGCCGTCCAGATACAACCTGACCTGTTTTTCGTCCCAGGTAACAACTACGTGATGCCACTCCCCCGGCTCCCAGTCAGTGATAGCTCCTTCGGCAGTGCCGTCCAAATGACCGACATGGTTTTTCATCCGAATGCGTAAATCTTCATAGATTGTGCATGCTGCCAACGAATCGGTCAAAGGTGTCTGTCCTTCAATGTGAAAAACCGCCCGTTGACCTGGGTTGGTGGGGTTTTTCTTGAAGTTCAATTGCACCCACAGTTCGATTGACCCAGGTCTACGCAGCATATCCGGCGGCGCTGGCAGCCATACGTAACCGTTTTTGCCCACAGCAACTGCTTGTCCATGTTTACCGGGCACAAAGTCGATATTGCCGACGACATGTCCTGATTTCATTCCCTCTGGAGTTTCGCATGTCAAGTCTCCTTCAAAATTCGCGCGCAAAAGAATTTCGAATCGTGGTTGAGCAGGAGGCGAAATAGACGCTTGGGTAATTGGCTGCGGTGACGGTGGTAAGTTGTCGGGAGTTATATGTTCTCTGTAGAAATATGCCGCTGTATGCGGGGAAGTACGGGCATCCTGCGAAAACTGCTTGCCATCACTCGACTTCATATCCCGAACTTGCCCCCAAAAGGCTCTTGTGGCTACGGATAGATATCTCCGGTCACCGGTAATCTGGTAGCCAAATCTAAAGGCATCCACGACCAGCATATTTAGTCCGGTGATTCCCGCCTGACGATGTCCGCGATTCATCGCGTTGAATTCGTACACGAATCCATCCGCCTGCGGATTCCACATATGGTCGATTAACCAATTTAGACTGGTGACGATTACATCACGGAGTTCTTCATCGTGGGTGATATTGTAGTAGGCTGCCAAACCATCATGGAGTTGACCGGTCATAAAAACTTTGCACCCGTCCATCATCCATGACCGCCACCATTTTCCTTCCTGGTAAGCAGCAAGAGGGTTTTGAGCATACATTTTGATGTATTCTATGACCTTGCTGGCAGCTTGCAGGTATTTTTCATCCTGAGTAACTTCATAGGCGCGGCACAGCGCCAGCAGCGGCCAACCCAACTGTCTTTCGGCCCCTGCGAAAATGTCTCGAATCTTGTCGTATCCCTCTCCGTCGGCGATAGTTGCGGTACGGTCGGCTACCATGCGTACTGCATCCAAACTCCGTTCGTCACCGGTGAAATAGTAAGCATCGGCCGGACAGTCTGTGAATACATGCCCCCACTCCAAGCTGGTTGTAACTGCTTCGTGGGTATCGGCTCTCTCGCTGTAGCCGTGGAATCGCTGGTCGCCAGTTTCCTGGTTGATATCCATATCAATAAAATGTTGATTGCAGGCGACGGCAAAATCGTAGTAATCTCGCTTGCCGCTACGCGCATACAGCAGGAAACACGCATGACCCGTGTCGTATTCCAAATCTCCACGAGTCAACTCATTGCCATAACCACCGTGATAGTAGTCACCGTAGTGTAGCATTCCATTCTCACGTGAACTTGTTTCCCGCTCATAGTGCAACGGTTCAAAGGCTTCTCTAATTCTTCGGTCATATTCGGCGGTTTCAGCGACGCCAGTTGGCGATAGTGGTCCAAGGGCATCAGTGCTACAAAAGTATTCCGGTTCGGTGGTTGCAATCAACGGTTCCTGGAAGGCACAGATTCTATTCAATATAGCACGCTCATCTTTTTGCCCCGAATCGAAGTTATATAACACCTGATGTGTTTTGGCTCTTGTCCTACCGAGATTGAGAATTTTCCCATCACGTTCGCTCCACAGTGCAAGTTTAATGTAGCCGAATTCGCCGTTAAGCCGAAGGCGGGTGTTGCTTTTTGCAGAATTCGCGGGTGCCAACTCAATCGCCTTTGGACATAGATGCCAGAAATCGCGCACCGCTACACCTACAGAGCCGTTTTCACCGGCTAACAAACCCCAGCCGTCAAGTTGCTTTTCAGCCTTTGTTTGATTACACTCCAATCCGACTTGGCAGACCATTTCACTATCCACCGACAGCACTGCGGTTTGTCCTAAGTTCAACGAACCTTTGCTTGGCTGCTGGTCGCCTGGCATGATGAATCTTGGAGCATCACCCACGGTGGGAGAAAAGTCAAGCGAAATTTCTTTGACGCGATGCAGCGGCGGTTGTCCGAGACAAATAAAAGTGTAGTCGCCCTGAACGTAGGACTGCCCGGCGTAAAACCGTAATCGCGTATCGAGTTTGTACAACCGATTCTGGTCTGGTCCCTGAAGCCAGCCAGTCGCGCTAATCGTAGCTCGCAATGGTCCTTTCTCTTCCAGCGTTACTGCGTCTGGCTTCGAATTAGCTGAAGTGTGGATAGTACCGTCCTCAAGCACAAACTTCATCGGCGTGCCACCCGCTAACACTTGGGTTTTGCAACTATCCTTTTGCAGACAAACATCTCCGAACATGGTCAGATTGTCTTTGGGTACTGTTACCTGTAACGGCCCTGTATCAACTGTAATCTGGTCGCTTTCATCCTCGACGGTCAAGGGCATTTCTGGAGCCGGCCCCTGACCATGAACCAGAAAATATTCCCGCCGCTCATTGGCTGGGCAATCGGCTGGAAACTGCACGAGTAGCCACTTGACACTGCCATCTGGCCACTGTCCAAGGACTTTCGTTTGTGTAGGTAGCGCCGTGCCATCCTGTGTTTCCACATGCATAGGTTCTTCCGGTTGTAGCGCTCCTTTGGCAAAAGGCACACCCGAACAGACCATTTCACACTCACGACCCACTCCAAGATTGTCGCTGACGTTCAAGGCTATCGGAGATTGCGGTGCGCCTGAATGGTGGAGCATATTTGTGATGATACTAATTGCCATGGATTTCTCCTTTCATTTTTCATTAGTCTCCGTCCAAGAATCGTGACCTGCTTCTGGATATAGCGTAAATCGAACATCGCCACCTAAGGTTTTCAGGGCATCGACCATCTTTTCAGATTCTTCGGGAGAGACAACTGTATCCTTCCCACCATGAAAAACCCATGCGGGAACATTTTTGAGGACACTTGCCCTCTCTGGGTCACCGCCACCGCAGATTGGCGCAATCGCGGCAAAACGCTCAGGATACATCATCGCAAGATGCCAGGTGCCATATCCACCCATGCTCGCCCCAGTCAGGTAGATTCGGTCTTCATCTACCGCATATTTCGCAACAATTTCGTCCAGCAAAGCATTCAGAGCTTCAGCTTCAGCCGTCCACCATGAGAATTTGGGACATTGAGGTGAAACAGCTATGAATGGAAAATTCTCCTTCTGTTCTACTATCTTTGGAATACCAAGTATCTTCACAAGCTCTATGTCATCTCCTCGTTCTCCCATCCCGTGAAGGAAGAGAATTAAAGGCCATTTTTGTTTTGCATCTTCCCCATAGCCTTTGGGTAGAAAAAGTAAGTAGTTCAGACGAACTGTTTTGGTGATTTGCGCTTCGAATTTATATGCTCGCTGACCTTTAGGTGAGTTCTCCTCCGCCGCAGACACACTGACCGCAAACCCAAATAAAAATAATCCCAGGAAAATCGAACATAGAATATTCATGACTTTCTCCTTTCGTTAATCTCTTTAGAAACCGAGTTATTCGCAAAAACTCGGTTTCTATAATACCGATTTGGAAAACAAATGTCAATGAGAAAATATTTTGGAAAGTGAAACGTAAAACGTGAAACGTGATATTTAGAGTTCATTTAGGTAATTCTCATTTTCATTTGACAATTTATGAATGGGGTGTTAAACTTAGAGCGTTGCTGAAAAGGGAAAGCGGAAGTTTGACTTGAATGTGAAATGATATAAAACTGGATACGAAAAAGTATAATATTATTGAAAATGCAACAGAAATACATCATTTGTTACTTTTTTGCGAACTCATAGTCGCTTTGGTAATGGGAAGGGCGTAATGGCAGAATGGAAAGGAACAATAGGTAATCTCATCAAAGTAGCGGCAAGTGATATTCTTAATGCTATTGCGGAAGGGCAGAATGTTAATATTGAGCATGCTATTATCGAAGGTGATTTGAATATAGAAAAGATAGCAGACAAATTGAAACGAGATGAAAGTGGTCGTTTTATCATTCGAGGTGATGTCGTGGTTGGGGCGAGTGAAATTAGTGGGGATGTATCTTTCAATAAAGCTAGTTTCAATAGGGTTACAGTTTTCGCTTGGAACACTTTCAAGGGAGGGATATCCTTCAGTAATGCTATTTTTAGTAGGGGAGCGTTTTTCCATGATTCCAAATTCAAATCCTCTGTATCTTTCGTTGACGCTTTTTTTAGTGGGTATACATCATTTGATAACAGTCACTTCAGTGGGAATGGAATAGGTTTCCAGCGTGTTCAGTCTCAACCTCCAATTACTTTTAATAACATTAAATATTGGTCTGACTGCGTAAGAATTTATTTAGCACGTTTTTTCACTGCTGCACGACTAAGAGAAGTTACTAAAGATGCTACTTGGTGGGATAGATTTATTATATGGGCTTTACGCTTATCTAAAAATTCACCAAAAGGTATACCACGTAAACCCACTCGGTTTTATATCGATAGTCAGAATATTGACGGAATGTTTAATCCGCACTTCAAACGTTACGTAGCAGACCAGCTATATACTGAATCACTTAAACAAAGTCACCGATTCATCTATTGGTTATGGCAAATTAGTTCTAACTGTGGCAGGTCGTTAAGTCTATGGGCGTTTTGGTCACTAATAATATCCCTAATCTTTGGTCTGCTGTATGCTGATATCCCTTGTCCTTCCTTTCTTAGCGACACTTTTATAGGCGACTTTCTAGATTGGGCTGACCCAGAGATTTATATTGACGAACACACTGCTAATAATTGGTTTACAGGTTTCTACTTTAGTATTGTGACGTTCACAACACTAGGTTTTGGCGATGTAAAACCTGCTGATGGAGCAGGTCAATTCTGGATAACATTAGAAGTTGTAGTCGGCTATATCATGCTTGGTATTTTAATCGGTATTGGTTTGAATAAAATAGCACGCCGTAGTTAAGTCCTCACTATCTCTCAGAGAACGTATAAATTAAAATAAGTAATTTTGTTATATTTTGTGGTTTGGCATATTCAGTAAAGCGTATTATTCTGTGAGGTGTATAAATGATAGGTAAGATAGAAAGGATTCCGCTTCGTGATGTTTGGGAACACGAGGCTTATGATTTTACTCAATGGCTACAAGATAATATTGAAGTCCTTAATGACGTGCTTGATTTAGATCTTTCAACTCCGGAGAGTGAACAATCTGCTGGAAGTTTTAGTGCTGATCTTGTTGCTGAAGACGAATCAGGGAATCTTGTTATTATTGAGAATCAGCTTGAAAAAAGTGACCACGATCATCTCGGAAAATTGATTACTTATTTAGTAGCAGTTGACGCCAAAGGAGCGATTTGGATTGTCGCAGATCCCAGGCCAGAACACGTTAGTGCTATTGCATGGCTTAACGAATCATCTGCAGCTAATTTCTATTTGCTTAAACTGGAGGCTATTAAAATTGGAGAATCGCCACCAGCTCCACTTTTAACTTTAATTGTTGGTCCGAGTGAAGGAAGTAAAGAAATTGGTGAAACTAAGAAGGAAGTCGCTGAACGTTTCGTAGTTAGACAACGCTTCTGGACTCAGTTATTAGAAACTGCTAGAAATCGAACCAAACTTCACGCAAATATTATGTCCCCTGGACAAGGTAATTATGTTAGTACAGGTGCAGGTAAGCAAGGTCTTAGCTTCAATTATGTTATCCGTCAGCACGAAGTAGAGGTAGAGCTTTACATTGACCGCGGTAAGGATAAGGATGAGGAGAATAAGCTAATCTTCAATCAAATTGCGGAGCATAAAGATGATATTGAATCTACGTTTGGCGATACTTTAGAATGGGAAAGACTTGAGGGAAAAAGAGCTTGTAGAATAAGGAAGCAGATAAATTTGGGAGGCTATCGTGATGAAGATAAATGGTCTGAAGTTCATGATAATATGATAGATGCAATGATTCGATTGGAAAAGGCGCTCAAATCTCACATTAATGAATTACAGATTTGACAAGGGGGGAACTAAGGGGAACTAAGGTGTCCACCCATAAACCATCGAGGGAGGAGAATTTGAGGAAGATGCTTAACTTGATGCACATGGTGAGCAAACCTGCTTCCCATTTCGTAAAGGGAGATTGAGGGGGATTTTGGAAAACTACCTAAACTGAAATCAGCATAATGGGTGATTTGTATGCAAAAAGTTGCAGTTTTAAAAACACAAGATAATCTTGGTTTCGATACGACTTCGCCTACTCAACCCAAGCAAAAGACGATAGCGGAAACAGTGGAAAAAGCTGGCGTTGGAAATATTATATATAAAGGAGATTCGGTATTGCTCAAGCCGAATTTGCATGGTAGTGTTGGGATAACGGATTTGTCTATGGTGGAGGCGATAGCGCGATGGATTTGGGATTGCGGGGCGAGAGAGATTATCATCGGCGATGGGCCGTTTTATGGGATAGTAAATGGGCGTGAACATTTTGAAAAGATAGGCATTATGGGGGTTGCGAGAAAAGTCAACGCTCAATGCGTCGCTTTCGATGAGCATGACTTCCACATATTTCATAACGCTTCCAAGCATCTGCCAGATGAGCTTGGTATTACTCGCTTTGCTTACGATTGCGATAAAATGATTAATGCCCCTGTCATGAAAACTCATTTTAACACGCTTGTCACCCTTGGCATGAAAAATCTAAAAGGCTGCATTCGCAAAAGGGAGAAGCGCATATTTCACCAAATAAATCTGGATAGAGCGATAGTCGAATTAAACCGGCTTTTGCAAGCTGACCTGACAATTATGGATGCGACACGGGCGATGGAGGGCATGGGACCCGCTGGCGGCTCGTGGATTGATATGGGCTTGATTTTGGCAAGCACAGATGTAGTTGCTATGGATACAGTCTGCTGCGATCTGATGGGCATTGACCCAGATGAAGTTATGACACTCCGATTTGCACAACGGACGAGATTGGGCGAAACAGACATCAACAAAATACAAGTCGTCGGCGAAAATTTGGCTGAACATAGACGACGCTTTGAGCGTCCGATAGATTCTATGGCGCGGCAGTATCCACAACTAAATCTCTCAAACGAAGGCGCATGTAGCGGATGTAATATGAACTTATTCGCAGCGCTCAGAGGGCTAAAATGGCAAGACAGGGAACTGGCGTGGAATGAAATTGTCATGGGAGACAGCAAACCCAAGAGCGCAGATGCACTTTTGATAGGAACATGTACATCATCCCTCCGAAGGGAATATGCTCATTTGCCCGGCTGTCCGCCTGACGTTGAGAAAATCAGAGAGAAATTGGTTGAACGTGCGATCTAACTAATAAGGAATGATACCACTGATGGAATAAACGAACGCGGAAAAGAAAACTACTATCTGCGTTCGTCCATATTCGACGAGGAAATGTCGAAATATGAATTTCGACCTACAAATGAGACGAGGAGGTGAGAAACATGAAAATATTGTGGTTCGTTTTTAGCGGATGCGTTATACTTGGAATGTTTGTTGAAAGCGCTTGTACGGATTCGTCAACTATAGTTGAATCCGAGGAGCCTGAACGCATTGCTACGGGCTTTCAGTTCACGGAGGGCCCTGTCTGGCATCCTGATGGATATCTGTTGTTTAGCGATATCCCGGCGAATGCCATTCTAAAGTGGACACCTGATGGAAATGTGGAAACGTTTCGAAAGCCGAGTGGCAATTCTAACGGGTTGACTTTTGATGCCAATGGTCTTTTTATCGCGTGCGAACACGGTAATCGACGTGTGTCCCATACAGAGAAGGATGGCACTGTGAAAACTTTGGCTGACCGTTACTCAGGAAAACGTTTGAACAGCCCCAATGATGTGGTCGTTAAATCCGATGGGAGCATTTACTTTACGGACCCTCCCTATGGGGTTCAAGAAGAGCAAAGAGAGTTGGATTTCCAGGGGGTCTACCGCCTGGCGTCTGATGGAATATTGACGTTGCTGGTGGATGATTTTGATCGTCCCAATGGGTTGGCTTTTTCTCCCGATGAGAAGATTCTTTACATCGCCGACACCAATCAAAAGCATGTGCGCGCGTTTGATGTTCAACCCGATGGCACACTGAAAAATGGCCGTGTATTCGCAGAGTTGAAATCAGACAAAGGCGGTGGGCCAGATGGTATGAAGGTGGATACAAAGGGCAACCTGTATGTTACAGGTCCAGGCGGTACGTGGATTTTTGATGCAACAGGAAAACATCTCGGCACTATCGTCACACCGGAGGGACCAGCCAATTGTGCTTTCGGGGGAAAAGATAACAAAACGTTATTTATCACGGCTCGGACATCCGTGTATCGTGTCAAAGTAAAAGTGGCGGGTGTAAAGGTTTTTTAACTTCCCAACTAATGGTTTTTGACGGCAAAACAGATAACGGTAGAAACAAACCGACCCGTCTGCCTTCAGAATATTCACAATTTACTTGTAGGTCAGCTTGATCTGAACGGATAATCAAACAATACAAGACATCATTATGCGTAAATGTTAATTCTACCTCCAAAGAGTAATTGCAAATATTCTGTTAATAAAGAGCTTACAGATTAACCTGACTATCCGCTCATAAGCTCCCTCTCCCCCGTTTTGGGGGAGAGGGTTGGGGTGAGGGGGACATATTCAGACAAAGCCAAAAGAATTGAATTCAAAACAGACTCAGTTTCTTGTAAGACTTCATTATTCCAGAATCTTAGGATTCGATAGCCTTTCTGTCTCAAATACTCAGTTCGCTTGGCATCTGCTTCAAGATTCTGAGCATGCTGTCCACCATCCACCTCAACAATGAGTTTTTTTTCTAAACAAACGAAATCAACAATGAACTTTCCTATCGGATGCTGACGACGAAACTTCCATTCATCCAATCTTCGATTTCTAAGATGCTTCCACATTAGTCTCTCAGCATCAGTCATGTTTTTTCGTAATATCCTGGCTAAATGCTTCAAGGTATCACCCCTCACCCTAACCCTCTCCCCTCACAAGGGAGAGGGAACTGAATAGCACATAAGAGCTATGTTTGACTAATGAGCTCTTAACTTGATTTGCATGGGTAGACATGCGTTTCCACCTCTATAATTACTCATCCTGAGTGTCAAATTCCATCAGATCTTCGTCCATACTGTACTCTGTATCTGTCCGACAGCACTGTATGCTATCAGCGACTTCTTTCGCTATTTTAGCCGCATCTCCCTTTAAAACCACGCGTACAGCGAATATGCGATTCGATTTATGACAATGCCACAGTTGAGCTGCAAAAGAAGTTCGTCGCATTATCTTATCTACTAACAGCACAGGTGACATCGGAACCTTATCGATTAGTCGAATTTTCGAGCCATCCAATTCGAGTATCTCATCGGATTCCGTATTTTTCTCTCCTATTGAGAAACCGTAGCCTCTAATGGCTTTAGCATATGTACTTCTAAACCACGTTTCCAAATCATTTTCCTTCAATAGCACATCCGCAGGTCCATATCGCTCCACGGCTATTGTTCTGCTACCATCCACAAAAGATAGTAACAGATACCCTGACATCAGTTTTTGTTTCTCCAATTTGTATCTGCGCGGAATCTCCACATTCAACTGATATACGCTCCAGAGGTTTGTATATCCAGTAGGATGGTCACTTACTGAATGGAATATTCGTAGAGTAATATCACGCATATTTTCTTTCGGATGCCCAATCACTTGCACAACGACAATGCGTTTACATTCATGACAGTGCCATATTGCTCCATTTGCTCGAACGTTGCTCTTCCAACTGAAAAAGTTGGCAGTTCGATTCTCAAAAAAAGATTCATCTTTGACCAGATTTATATTGCGCTTGATATTCAAAGGTGGACCTTTCTTCTTAAAGTCCTTTCTGACGAGCTTAAAATACTCATCTAGAACTTTCTGTAAATCAGGTTTTTTGCCCCTCGCCTTCGACCATTTCAATTCCAGCCGGGGGATTTCGCCATCGTCCAAACGGAGATACCCACTCTTATAATCTCCTGATAATCCGCCCATTTCCCAATGTTCTGGAATTTCTACTGTAAGTCCTTGCCATCCAAATTTTGTCCAGTTCATTTTTTCATCTCTCAAATCATTATGAATAAATATATTATATCCTACATTCCGCAACTGTTCAATACAAAATTTGATTTTTTTATAGCCTCTGTGTGAAATCAGAAACCGAGTTTTTGGGAAAAACTCGGTTTTTATACTTCACGTCGAATGATTTTTCAAGACATTTCCAAACATTTTTGATATAATACACAAATTAACCTTTTCGATGGGAGAAATTTTATGAAATATCTTGAGAACTGGGATGAAGTTAAAGAACGTTACGAACAATGGTGGACAGGAAAACTAAAGAATGGGCCGCTTCTAAAAATTCATGCGCCTGCGGCTAATCCGCCATCAGAAAGAGTTCAGGTAAATACGCCGGAAGATATGAAGGAGCGATGGTTGGATGCACGATACCGGACAGCGAATTACTGCGCAAATCTGCCTTTTAGTGCGTACATAAAAGATGCATTTCCGATGTATTGGCCTAACTTCGGACCGGGTTGCTCCGCAACCTACGTTGGTTCAGAACCGTCTTTCGCGCCGGACACGGTTTGGTTCCTTCCATTGCCAGTTTCAAGTTTGGAAGAAATCGAACCGTATCTAAAATTCGACTCCGAAAACTATTGGTGGAAACTTTTGTGTGAACATATACAAGTAGCGCTGGAAGCATCAAATGGTGATTTCAGCGTCGGACATACCGATTTAGGCGGCGCTATGGACATTTTAGCTTCGCTGCGCGGTACGCAAAAGTTGCTTTTCGACCTGATTGAGCAGCCAGAAATGGTGAAGAAAATTGAGTCGACAATTATGGACTTATGGTTTGCCTATTACGATGGGCAGCATAAATTGATGAAACAGGCCGGACAAGATGGAACAAGCGCATGGATGGGATTATGGGCGCAGGAGACATGGTATCCATTGCAATGCGATTTTTCGGCGATGATTTCGCCGGATAATTTCAATGAATTTGTAGTGCCAAATCTGCGTAAGCAATGCCAATGGCTGACACATTCGGTCTACCATTGGGATGGACCAGGTGAAATTCCTCATCTTGACCATCTGCTTTCCATCGAGGAATTAGACGCTATCCAGTGGACACCTGGAACTGGAAATCCCAATGTTGATGAGGAAGTATGGTTGCCACTCTACAAACGCATCACCGAAAGTGGAAAAGGCCTGGTATTGCTGGGCGCGCACGCTGACCGCATTGAGTGGCTGGTGTCACAGTTGCCGGCGGAACGACTGTTTATCAGCACATCCTGTGGAACGGAGGCTGAAGCGCGTGAGTTGGTTGGGAAGATTCTTTGATACTTACTTCCATAGGTAATCCTTTACTCACTCGTAGTTCATGGTGAAATAAGTCATGAATAATTGAAACATTTCTGTTATGTCGTGGATTGGCAAATCCAGAACAAATTAGGTGCTACCAAAATTAGCATTCCAAAGCTTTTTTTGACAACTTTTGAAATATATTGTATAATTACAACCACAATGACACAGATTTTTCTATTCATAGTTTTCTTGACTATTCAGAATTTACACACAGGAGGAAGAAGCATGCACCCATTTGCAGAATTATCTGTTCCGCAAGGTTCTGTTGGTATCCATTGGTTCGAGCAAAATTCTTATGCTATCAAGAATTCACACGGAACCATCGTACAAATTGACCCATATTTTCCACATAAGCGCCCAGCGGAAACATTCATTCATGCTCAACCGCCGTTAGATGAATCGCAACTTCCTACGGATTACGTGTTAGTTACGCATTCTCACGGTGACCACACCTGCTCGGAAACACTCAGCAGGATTCATAAGTCCTGGCCGGAAGCCAAATATGTAGGTCCGAAAGAGAGCATTGCAAAAATTCTCAAAGAGACGGATATTGATGCTGACCATACAATAACTATTGCCGCAGGCGAGTCAGCCGAGATTGGCAAAATAATCGTGTCTGCGGTTTATAGCAAACCGCCCGATGGAGATGCCAGGGCAGGGATTGACCCTCCAGATGTCACACATCTGGGATATGTACTTGATGCCGGAGATGTGAGGATTTACAATTCAGGAGATGCCATCAACACGCTTGCCGACCATGAAGACTTGGTGAACGCTGTGGCGGCTTTGAAACCCGATATCGGTTTGATTACTACACATCCGACCGAAGGCGAATTTCCGTTTTTCGAGGGCAGTGTATTGCTGGCTCAACGCATTGGACTCAAAGCTGTTGTTCCCTCACACCGTTCTTGCTTTGTGAAGCGGGACTATAACCCGCAAGAATGGGCAGCACAGTTCCCAGCGGATGGCCCCAAACCGATAATTATCCCCTGTAATTCTCATATTATCTACCCATAGGTACTTAGACTTTCGAAGTCTCGGAGACTTTAGAAATTCCCATGAGAAAATTTCCGTAGCCGAAGTCGCAAGACTTCGGCCGGTTGTTTCGGG
>JACKQG010004802.1_pt1 | contig 15439 bp, 13 predicted proteins | sample 8237621 | NCBI WGS metagenome assembly JACKQG01 (sample SAMN15677084, study PRJNA649215) | marine metagenome | biome: marine; feature: Black Sea; material: saline water; isolation source: suspended particulate matter (SPM) from the Black Sea western gyre | collected 2013-06-09/2013-06-10 | depth... | reverse complement strand
TCGATCACCACCGTATCTTTCCGTTCGGCATTCATCTTCACGTTGTGAAAATGCTTGTTCATGTATTCGACAACCACAGGGTTGGTAAAGGTGGTGGCATCCATCCGTTTACACCAGCCACACCAGTGAGTCCACATGTCAATGAAGATCTTTTTCGGCTGTGTCTTGTTCAGTTCGTAAGCCTCTTCAAACGACATCCAGTTGATCTTTGCCGGAGCCTGTTTTGGTTTTGGGGGGGCACTATCCTGTGCTGTAGTGAAATTGGTAAAAGAGAGTGAAAGAGCCAGGAGGATTGTGAAGTATGTTATTCTGTACATGTGAATATTTCGTTAAGATTTTTAGATCAATCCCGGGCATCCCGGTCAATCTCACGTTGAATGTCTTTTTGCTTCAGGGTCTCGCGCTTGTCGTAGAAGCGTTTTCCTTTGGCGAGAGAGATGATGAGTTTGGCCAATCCCTTTTCGTTAATGAAGAGAACGACCGGGATGATCGTCAAACCCCGTTCGTTCACTTTTGTCAGCAGCTTCTTTAATTCACGCTTGTTCAACAACAGCTTCCGGTCACGTTTTGGTTCATGGTTATAATGGGTCCCCATTTCATATTCGGCAATGTGCATGTTCCTTATAAAGAGCTCATTTCCTGTGAAAGAACAATAACCCTCTGCGATCGAAGCTTTGCCGGCACGGATCGACTTGATCTCCGTGCCGGTCAACTGGATCCCGGCTGTATACTCCTGCAACAGGAAATATTCATACCGGGCTTTTTTGTTTTTTATGACGATCGCAGATGTCATCGCTATTTTTTCTCCGGCATCAATACGACCCGGACGAAATGTTCGGGGTTGAAGAAGTTATTTGCCGCTGTTTTCAGCTCTTCGATCGTAACCGCATCAACTCTCTCTTCAAAATCCATCACGGAAGCCGGATCCCGCTCCTGGAAATATAATGATTCGATTTTTGAACGCCAGAAACTGTTCTTCTCCAGATCGGTCTCCCGGTTGCGAAGCAGTGTCTCCTTAACTTTGGCTAAATCTTCCGGTGTGGGGCCTTTTTTTCGGAGTTTCTTCAACTCCCTGAACACCGCTTTGGTCAATTTCTCCGTTGTTTTCGGTGAGCAACCAAAGAGGATTCCCATCATGAACTCCGATTTCGGGTATTTATCGAAGTTGAGCATGATTTGAGGGGAGTAAACACCACTGAGTTTCTCTCGGATCACCTCGATCAGTTTGATCTGCAAAACCTCCTTCAGCATGTTCAGATAGAGGACGTTGGCTTCATTCCACTCGAATGCTTCCGACATCACGATGCCTACCATGCTCTGAGGATCAGTTCCTCTGTAGAAAACTACTTCCGTGATTCCCGGAGCAAGCATCGGGGAGCGATCCAGCCAGGTCTCGTTTCGTTGTATGGAGGGCAGGCTGCCAAAATAGGTCTCCACCAGAGGCGTAATTGAGTCAATCGAGAAATTTCCCACCATGATGAAGGTAAAGTCTGATGCATCAGCAAAACGATCTGTATAGATATCGAACGCCTGGTCAAGATCGATCGATGCAATTTGTTCTTCTGTCGGAAAGATAACCAGTCGTTTGTTCTCTGGGTAAGCAGTCTTGAAGAGTGTGTCGTAGAAAGCAATAACCGGATTGCCTTTCATGAACTTCGTCTGGTTCTCCATCTGGGAGATGAAAGCCTGGAATGCAGAGGTATCTTTCCGGGGGGCATCAAAGTAGAGCCATACCAACTCCATCAGTGTTTTAAAATCTTTTGGCGTGGCACTGCCCCTGAATCCCTCTTTGATCTCATCGATGTAAGGCGAAATCGAGATGTTTTTCCCTTTCAGCTTCTTCTGCAATTCCACATTTTCGAACTCCCCAACGCCACTTTTGTCGATTATAGCTGAAGCAAAATTGGCAGAGAGGAATATATCGTCTTCATACCGGGAATTTCCACCCGGACTGAATGCTGCTATGAGGATCTCATCGTTTTTGAAATCTGTGGGTTTCAGGATCACTTTCACGCCATTGGAGAGGGTCAACTCAGTGAAGCCGAGTTCATTGTTTTCGCTCTTTACGACTACTTTTCCGCCAGGCAGCTCAAAGGGAATCAACGGTTCTTCTCTGAAGTTATCGATCCAGGCCTCCAGCTCTTTTGTCCTGGAATGTTCAACCACTGCCAGGATCTCATCTTCGGTAGGGATCTTCAATCCCTCTTTTTCCGGCCCCATAATCACCATCGCCATATTATCGTCTGTCACCCATTTTTTAGCCAGACCATTCACTTGCTCCAGGGTGATCTCGGGAAGGATTTTCTTCAGGTATTTAAACTCTTTCTTCGCTCCGGGGATTGGTGTTTCAGTCAGGTAATTGCTGACATATGCATTGGCAAACCTGGCTGATTCTGTCTTATCAAATTCATTGGCTGCTTTCTCATAACGACTCACCATATCCTCTTTCTGGCGTTCATATTCGGTTGCTGTAAAGCCAAACTGCCTGACCCGCTCATTTTCTGAAAGGATTGATAAGAGGGCTTCTTCCGTCTGGTTTTCCTTGGGCATCGTTTGGAGAAGGTAGGCATCTTTGGTGCGAACCAGGAACTCCCCATATCCGGTGTTTGCAAAAACAAAGGGGCAGTTGGGTTTCTGAGACAGCTCCGAAAAACGCTGATTCAGCATGCCTGTAAAAAGTTCTGCGGTGATCTGTTCTTTTAGTCCTCCCAACGTTTTCACTTTTAGAACCGGGTGCTTCCAGAACATCAGAATCACATTTTGCATCGCTTCCGGGTCGGTGGTGATCGCAATTAACGGTTCGTCGTTTCCGGGAAGATCAAATACTACCCGTTCCCGGGGATTGTCAGGATTCTTCAGCCCGGCAAAATGTTCTTTGACCTGAGCTTCAGCCCAGTCGGGATCCACATCACCTACCACTACAACGGCCTGAAGATCGGGGCGGTACCAGTCGCGGTAGAAATCGCGGAGGGTTTCATGCTTAAACGACTCTAAAATCTCAATCTTTCCTATTGGAAGACGTTCGGCATATAGTGAGCCTTTCAGGACCACCGGGAAGAATTTTTTCATCATCCTGTCCTGAGCGCCCAGACCCAGCCGCCACTCTTCAATGATCACTCCACGTTCTTTGTCGATCTCTTTACCATCGAAAGTGACATCATGGGCCCAGTCTTCAAGCACCTGGAATCCTTTTTCGACCAGTCCCTCTTCGTCGGTGGGAAGCTGAAGCATATATACTGTCTGATCAAAGCTGGTATAGGCGTTGATATCGGCGCCAAACTGAACGCCGGTCTTTTGCAGGAAGTCGATCAGTTCGTTTTTGGGGAAGGTTTTCGTGCCGTTGAAGCACATGTGCTCCGCAAAGTGTGCCAGCCCCTGTTGGTCTTCGTTCTCCAGGATGGAGCCGGCATTGACAACAAGCCTGAGTTCTACTCGGTTTTCAGGTTTTGCGTTTTTACGGATGTAATAGATCAATCCGTTATCCAGCTCGCCGATCCGTACATTGGGATCGATCGCCAGTTTGGTGGTATAATCGATCTCCATGGTCTGTCCACAGAGAAAGCCTCCCGGTATCAACACGATAGCCAGGATGGCCAGAGTACTTAAAATCCGTTTCATCTAATATGGGTTTTGGTAATGGTCTGACTGAACATGCAAGGATACCAAATTCTGGACGTTTTTCCAAGCATAGACAAACCTAATCAGAGTTTTAGTGTGATCCCCACCATGTAGTTAATCAATGCTTGTGGGAAATAGCCATTTACGTCATAGGCCTGATTGGCATAGCTGTACCGGTAGATCCATGCATTTGTTTCATATCGCCGGTTGAAGAGGTTGTTGAACATCAGGGTAATTCCGATCTCCCTGAAAGGCTTCAGTTTGAATGAGTAGGCCAACCTCAGGTTATTAACAAAGTAGGCATGGAGTGACCGCTCATTACTGGAGGTGTTGTCGATATATTGTTTCCCCACATAGTTGGAGAAAAGCGACCAAGTCAACCCTTTTACCGGTTTGTAGGTGAGGATGCTACCTGCCAGGATGCCTGGCGAAAAGGATAGATCGGTGGTGCCAAGGTTCCGGGATGTCTGTCCGGTAAAATTCCAGGCCGAGTCGTAATCGTCGACATATTCTGTAAAGTCTTTGATCTTATTCAGGCTGAAGGTAGCATGGATATCCCACTGAACCTTTTTCCACAGGTTGACACCGGCTGACACCTCAATCCCAGCCCGATAACTTTTCGGGACATTGACCATGATCGCTTCGCCAACGTTGTTGATCTCCCCGGTCAGCACCAGTTGATCCGTATAATCCATGTAATAGAGGTTCACCCCGGCCATCCATATCGACCGGGCGAACTTCGCACCCAACTCATAGTCATACAGTCGTTCAGCCGTAGGCATCCTGTTCGGGTCGGCATCTTTGTAATTATTCCGGCTGGGCTCACGATTTCCGACACTAAAGGAGAAATAGGCATTCAGCTGATCAGTGAAATCGTAAAATATCCCTGCTTTTGGATTGATGAAATGGAATGTATGTTTCTGATCTATGCGACGAAGGTCATCTAGTATGCCGTTCATGCGGTAATCGACATAACGGTATTGCAGATCAGCAAAGAGGGATAGTTTTTTTATCACCTGCCAGGTGGCTTTCGCATAGATATTGATGTCGTTCTTGAGTCCTGTATTATCATACCAATGCCTTTCGTTATCCCCGTTAGACGCATATTGTGCCCAGATCACTTTCCCAAAATGTTTGCCATAATACTGGGTGATACCTCCTCCGATAATCACTCTGAGTTTTTCGGGAAGGGTGTAATTGGTTGAGAAGGTGAGACCGTAGAAGCTGTTATCCAGCCACTTCTGGTTGACCAGGTTGGTTGTGGTGATGGTATCTCCACCGATGATGACATCATTCAGGCCATAGCTGGCGAATGATTGTCCGGATTTGTAGTTTTCGTAATATCCTTTCCCGTTGGTCAGGAAAAGGGCTGCATTGATAGTCCATTTTGAGCCCGACCGCTGGGAGAAGATCATCTGGTAGTAGTCTTGCTGATAGTTATCGATCTGGTTTTTATAGTAACAGATCTGTCCGAGTGAATCGGTATATTGTCCTGCCGGATTGTAGGTACGGTTGGTAGCCAGCGAATCAAGTGGAACTCCCTCCCAGGCCTGGTAGGTTCGTTCGTGTCCCGAGAAAGTGATCAGCTTCAGAGTGGTATTCTTTCCGTAATAACCACCGCTCACATAAAAGGATTTAAGTTTCGACGAAGCTCTGTCGATATATCCGTCGGAAGAGATATAGGAGAGCCGTCCGTCAACAGCAAATCCTGACTTGAGGATCCCTGAGCCAAATTTCAGCGTTGTCTTCCACGAGTTGAAGGAGCCGTATGAGGCGAACAATTCTCCATAGGGATCGGGATTGGTTTCGGTGGTGAGGATATTGATGGAAGCGCCAAATGCGCCTGCTCCGTTGGTGGAAGTTCCTACACCACGTTGTATCTGGATGTTCTCGGAAGAGGATGCGATATCGGGAAGGTCGACAAACCATACACCCTGTGATTCTGCATCGTTGATCGGAATTCCATTGATGGTCACGTTGATCCGTGTCAGGTCTGTTCCCCTGATATTCAGTTTGGTATAGCCGATCCCGTTTCCGGCATCAGAGGTCACCACCAATGAGGGAGTCGACTGAACAATATATGGCAGGTCTTTTCCCAGGTTAACCTCCTCTATTTTTTTATTCGATAGTGTCGTGTAGGCTGTCGGATATTTCTCTCCTGCTCGTGTGGCAATGATATTCACTTCCTCTCCAAGGATGGCGGTCTCTTCCATGGCTATATTTATCGTCGTATCCTTTGTGATATTACAGGTGATTAGTTCCGTTTTAAAGCCTATAAAAGAACTTTTTAATGAATATTTTCCGGTGCGGAGTCTGGTTAACTGGTAGTTTCCTTCAGCATCGGTAATGGCAGTATTAAAGGTATTTTCAACCTGTATGTGCGCACCGGGAAGCGGATTGCCACTCTCTTTTTCCGTGACTCTCCCGTTGATGGTGACTTGTGCAAGCAGGGTAACCTGTACCAGGATAAACCCTGTAATAAGGAATGATTTTTTCATAATTGACTCAGTTTAAATGATAAATCAATGAACGATAAACTGATCAATTAAGGAGTTAAGATTTGGAGGTGTAATTTGTCTTCCTACGCCGGCATTATCCGGATCAGGTTCAAAGAGTGTAATCTCAGCCTTGTCAGGCACCCCTAATTGATGGTAGTACAAAGATAGAAAGAATTGCGCATTATTGTACACAATTGCACATTATTGCGCATTATTTCCATATATTTGTTTAGTCATTCGTCATGAAATTGATTATTATCAACGGTCCGAATTTGAATTTGCTGGGGAAGCGGGAGCCCGAGGTTTATGGAACCGAGAGTTTTGAGGTATATCTGAAGAAATTGCGGAAGGAGTTTCCTGAAATCACCATTGAGTATTATCAGTCAAACATCGAAGGGGAGGTCATCGATGTACTGCAGAAAGTCGGATTTATATACGACGGCATCATCCTCAATGCAGGAGGATACACCCATACCTCGGTTTCCATAGCAGATGCGATCAAGTCGATCCACGTCCCTGTTGTTGAGGTACATATCTCCAACATTTTTGCCCGTGAATCATTTCGCCATCAGTCGCTTCTCTCTCCGTTTGTGAAAGGGAGCATCACTGGGTTTGGACTGGGCTCATACAGGTTGGCGGTTGAAAGTTTCTTACGGAGTTCTTGATAGAAGAATTTTTAAAAGCACTAAATCCTTCAGCTTATTTCGGAAAGAACTTCTCCGGATCGAGTTGCGAAAAGTGTTTCTTTCCGCGGAGATAGTATTCAAAAACGATATTTCGCTTATACATCATCTTCATGCTTCCGTGTTTGAGTTTTTTCCGTTTCTTCCGGAGTGATGGCAGGGCCTTGTAGAAGCTCATGTGTGCACGTGCGACTGCCCAGAAGTTTTTAAATCCGGCCTGGAAGAGAAATTTCATGGCTGCTACGGTATCCAGGATCAGCCGGAGGGCAAATACCTTGAACAGATATTTTGAGGGGAGGTTTTTATAGAGGAGCATGAAGTTGTTCCGGAAGTTGAAGTATGTTTTCCGCCAGGATGCTTTTGGAAGTGTCCCTCCACCGATGTGGTAAACCGTTGAACCGGGACAATACATCACCCGGTAGCCATAATTATGCAGCCGCCAGCAGAAGTCGATCTCCTCCATGTGGGCAAAGAAATCTTCGTCAAGGCCCCCTAGCTGATGAAACAACTTACTCCTGACAAACATGCATGCCCCGCTTGCCCACGAGATCTCTACTGTATCATCATATTGTCCGTTGTCTTCCTCGATGGTGAGAAAGAGCCTTCCCCGGCAGAAAGGATAGCCGTATTCGTCGATATACCCACCTGCGGCACCGGCATATTCAAATGAATTGCGATGGTGGAAGGAACGGATCTTAGGTTGGCAGGCGCCGATTTTCTCATCCTCCTCCATCATGGAGATGACCGGTTTCAGCCAGTTCTCTGTGACCTCGATATCCGAATTGAGAAGGACATAATAGTCTGCTTCAACCTGTTTCAGGGCCAGGTTATAACCCCGGGCGAAACCGCCATTCGTCTCGTTCTGAATAACACGTATCGAAGGAAGGTTGGTCTTCAGAAAGGAGAGGGAATCATCTGTCGAGGCGTTATCGGCCACTATGATCACAGCATCGGAACCGGTATGTTCGATAAGGGAAGGGAGGAATTGTTCGAGGTATTTCTTCCCGTTCCAGTTGAGAATAACGATAGCAACAGAAGGCATCTGCGAATTACGATTTTCGATTTTCGATTTACGATTTCAGAGAGAGAACAAAGTTACTTTTTTATTCGTTATTCGAAAATCGTTAATCGTAGTTCGTTAATTGGGCAGTGTCCAGTAGTCTTCCTGCATATCTCCCCATGCGTTGATCACCTGGGTGTCGGTGATGTCAATGGTTTGAAAGATGCGGCTGCGCAGATCTACCTGCCATCGGGCATTATGGATCTCGCCCAGCGCGTCGGAGTGAAGGATAAAGAAATCGCTGGTGACCATGTCGGGAGAGTAGAATACGAATTTCCGGTTACTCTGGTTTGCAAGTGCATAGTATTGCCAAATCTCATAGGGGTAATTGCTGGGCTCATTGTACCTTTCAGAACGTACGTTTGGTGGTCCATACTGCAGGAACACCCGTCCCCGGTCTGTCTGGTATCCTCGCTTAACAGGGGTTGCAAAGTTGTGTTCGGCAACCTCTACCTGGTATTTGTACTCTTCCCAGGCTTTTTCCGGGTCAATAGGATTACGTCGTTGCCAGAATCCCAGGAAATATTGCTGAAGTGTGGCAAGGTCTGCTTTCTTCAGGTTTCCTTTCAGGAAGTTTTTTTCCAGTGCGGATGAGATCGGATAGGTTGAACTGACATATTCACGCAAACTGTCTGGATTGATATATTTATCCACGAAAGAGCTGGTGGCGTCAAACATGGTCAGATCATCCATAGTCAATCGTGCGTAAGGATTGCTTCTCTGGAAAAAAAGTTTTTTCATCGCAATGACTTCGTTATTCTGGTCTCGTGCTTCCACAATGAGGTTATAATTTCCGGTTGGGAGGTTACTGATGTTCAGGTTCGCCAGGATCACGTTAACACGCCTGGCTGCCTCTTTTTTATTCCTTCCAAGGCCTTTCACCTTCTGGCCGTTCTCTAATGTCTCAACAAAATAGGAAACCAGGTATTTCTCATCCTCTCCGAGCAGTTTATCCATGTTGTAGACTTCACAATAGAAGATCAGCCTGTTTTCACTCTGGGGATAAAAGCTATAGACATATGGGACTACATCGAAACCCGATTTATTTATTTCACTGGGTTGATCACTCCGTGTATAGCTCTTCACCAGTTCGATACCCGAAACAGCTGGCTTACCTTCCGGGTAGCTAATGACAATTTTTTGTGTATAGGGGACAGGTTCCTCAGTATAACTCTGGTCGGAAAGTTGAACGTTAAAATCATAGATGCCGTTGTTGAGTAAAAAACGTTGCTGGTCAATGAAATGGAAATCCATGTTCGAAGTATCTTTTACTTCCGGACTCTTCAGTTCATACTTCTTATAGGCTTTGATCTCATTATCCTGATTGAAAGTCATGAGAATATTGACTGTCCCCTGGAATTTGTCATTCTCCAGTTTGACGAATTTGACACTACTTGCATCGATAGAGAGATAAGTCTCTATGTAGGGCCCGTCGGGGGAAGTAAAGGTTGCGTAAGAGAGGTAAGCTCTAAGGTTTCCGGCCAACAACGCCGTGCTTCCTGTAAATATGATAAAGGCAATTGCAAAGATTATTTTCTTCATGATGAATCTTTTTCTGGAATTTTATCTGCGACAAAGGTATTTTGTCTGAATTTAAAAAAAAACAATAATGGACGAATAATGAGGTTTTATGGATAAACGGTTACTTTTTTATCTTCGTAAACCTGTGTATTTTTGCCGATAATTGTAATTTGTTATATACTAGATGTTGGATGTTGGATGTTAGATGTTAGATTATTCCAACTGTGATCCAATATCCAATATCCCATATCCAACATCCAATTGGAGAGATGCCAGAGCGGTTGAATGGGGCGGTCTCGAAAACCGTTGACTCTCGTAAGGGGGTCCCAGGGTTCGAATCCCTGTCTCTCCGCAAACTGGAAAATGCCGCAGCGTAGCGGCATTTTTTATTTATGGGAAACCGGGAAACTTGCTTCCAGGGTTTTCCGGAAATAAAAAATATGGCACTTTGTGCCGGTATTTTCCAGTTTGACGATCCCCCCTTGGATCATGACTGAAAGGAATAATCCCAACTTTCCCCTTTTTATTCCGCTCCACGGCCGCGGGGGCCGAGGCTCCGCAACACGACTGTAACGCTTGGGATTTTTCGAAGGATGTATAAACACAAATGAAGGATTCCATTGTGACGGTCAAGAATGTTTACTTTACACTGCTTTTATAATAATCCATCACATGTTGCTCAATTCGAGACTTTACATCTGCCCATTTTAATTTTGGATTTTCAATTAAAACAGGCCAATCGCCCAGATCAACATCGTCAAAATAGATCAAACTTTTCAAAATGAAAGCTCTATGTTGCTGTTTATACTTGTCTTTGTAGAAATCAAGCATTTGCCCCAAGTTATAAGAGTTGAGAAGGTAGTAAATGTCAATGAAATCTTTTGATCGCTGTCCACTGGTTGCTATAGCATTCAGCTTCATGGCAATGATATCTGGTAAGGATAGTAGTTTAACTCCTTGAATCACATTTTGTTCGCCGATTACTTTGTACCGGTGAGCCAATATGTCGACATTTATATTCCCAATACAGCCTTTGAGAGTATTAGAGGCAGTTTGAAACAATTGATAGGAAAAATTCTGTTGAATTTGTTCCAGTAGTACTGACGCATCAAAATCAACATTGGTGAACAGATCTATATCAATAGATTTCCGGTGGCCCAGATACAAAGCCAATGCAGTGCCGCCAACCAGGTGAAATCCTTGAAGATAAGGTTTTTCTTGCAGTGATTTTATGAGCTCCAGTGTTGGGGCTTCAACCGCTTCTGTCTGTAACATTTGAATTCTTCTGCAGATTTATTGAAAAGCTTTAGAATAAAGTTGAAGCTCTTAATATCCATATATGGAATAGCTCTTAAAACTTCTATTACATCGTCTTTGCCATAGAAAGAGATTACCATTTTCATATCATCGACGTCTCCCATTGTGAAAACACGTTCAATAATAATACGTTTTGCTGAAGGTGCACCCAATCCTGAAAGATCAACATCCCAAAAGTATTGTTTGTTTAGTTTCTTTATGATAGCAGAATTTGAGCGCATTTTTTGCATGGTTGTTCCATGTCAAATATACGGATTAAACCTGGACTGGCCAAAATTTTGAACAATTTCGTCAGGAATAATATCTCCATTCTTCATTTTATAAACTTCAGTGGCGTTCTCCTTTCTTTTTCGCAAGGTAATGCAAATTAAACTATCTGTTGCACTTACTAGTTGAATTTACAATTTGTCAGAATGAGATCTTTTCAAGGAACTGGATTCATTGATGATATTTTTGTAATTTTGATGAGTAGTGTCCGGTCCTATGAATAAAACAAAGCTCTTGTTAATCGCGATTTTCCTTCACATTATGTCGTTAGGATCTCAAGCCCAGTTTTTACAGGATGCCATCAAGATCATCAAGCCAGGCAAGGGAGGATTAACCGAAAAAGATGCTGTGGAGGGGATCAAAGAAGCCCTGATAATGGGAACCGCTGAAAGTGTAGCCATGGTTTCAAAACCCGATGGCTTTTTTTCGAATCCGGAAATTAAAATCCCGTTCCCCGAAAATGCCCGGACGATTGAATCAAAACTGAGGGCTTTAGGGCTAGGCAGCAAGGTGGATGAAGTGATCCTTACCATTAACCGGGCAGCAGAGGATGCAGCAAAAAGCGCACAACCCATTTTTGTTGCAGCGATTACCAGCATGAATATTTCCGATGCTTTGCAAATCGTAAGAGGGGGGAATGATGCTGCTACTCAGTACTTAGCTAAAACAACTACCCCGGAACTCAAGGCAGAATTCAGCCCGGTGATAAAATCTTCACTTGATAAGGTTGATGCTACCAGGCTCTGGGCCGGATTGATCAGAGCGTACAACCAGATTCCATTTGTCTCCAAACAAAATCCGGATTTAACTGATTACGTTACGGATAAAGCCATCAGCGGCCTGTTTACGATGATAGCCAAAGAAGAGTTAAAGATCCGACAAAATCCGGCAGACCGTACTACTGAACTATTGAAAAAGGTTTTTGGGAACTAGATGATATGCCGGGCTAAGGCGGTGATGTTATCTTTCCGATGGCAGAGAATGCGTTCGATTTTACTGTTTTGTTATTCAAGTTTGCCATCCAACCAGTGAATAATGTTAAGCAATAACTGGTAATTTTCGGGGGCAACTTCACTATTCATTCCTCCTTTTCTTTTTTGTGGCCCTGTTATTTGGGCTGTAAACATGGCAGCTTCACCGAAAACGACGATTTTTCCTTGCCCAAATTCTTTAAATGCTCCCTGTGACCATCCATCTACATTGAATTTAGTAGTATTATCATCAAAAACCCAAGCCGTGTCAGGAAGAAAATTCACGTAATTTTTACTAAAAGTTAAAATTGAAGTTGCGTCGTCTGGTATTTTGAAAGCCTGACCAGTAAATGATACAATTTCATCAACTCGTTCTGTTGAGTCTCGACCTTTTGTAATGATATTTTCGTTAAGCGTTTTTTCTTTTAGATTAAAGTATGCGGTTCCTCCTGAAAGGGTATCAAATACAAATCCATTTGAGAACTCGAAATTACAAGAAAGAGTAAAGTTTTCATGAATAAACTGCTTTCTTTCTTAGGCTAACGGCTCAACTTTGCCATGCGGGCGAGGAACAGGTCGCGGTTGTTCCGGGAGATGGGGATCTGGGATCCATCGGCCATGATGGTTGAATTGCCTTCATGCCTTACATATTTTTTCACATGCTCGAGGTTAATGAGGTGTGAGTTGTGGGGACGAAAAAAATTACGGGATGTAAGTAGTTCCTGGAACTCCTTCAGGTTTCTGGAAACGAGGATTTTTCGTTTATCTTTCAGGTAAAACCAGCAGTAGCTGCGATCGGCTTCGATCCGGATGATCTCCCGCGTGTTGAGAAATTCCATTCCATCAGATGTCGGGATTGCCAGCCGGGTAGGAGGGGTGGTACGGATATTTTCCAGCAGGATATCATATTTAGCTCCCCTGTTGGTGTCCTGTGATCGTTTTTCAAATACCTTGGCAACGGCTTTAATAAACTCGTTGATGTTGATGGGTTTGAGGATGTAATCGACCGCACTGAACTTGATAGCCTGGATGGCATAGTGGTTGAATGCCGTAATAAAAATAACATCGAAGGTTTTCTCCGGATATTGCAAAAGCAGGTCAAAACTACTCCCATGAGGTATCTCCACATCAAGGAATATCAGCTCAGGCATCTCCTTTGCGATGGCTTTCACTGCCACTTTGACGGAGTTTGCCGTCCCGATAATCTCCAGGTTCGGGCAATACTCGGTGATAATTGAACGGATGAAGTTCACTGCATCTGGCTCATCGTCAACGATCAATGTTTTAAGTTGGTTGCTCATGACATGATAGGAATATGGATCTCGACACGGGTGCCTATCGCCTCCCCGGCATCGTTTTTCAGGTCGCTGTAGATCACCTTCAGAGAGGTTCCGTAAAGTGCATTCACCAGGTCCAGTCTTGATTCTGTGATCCTGGTCCCCAGCGAATTATGGTTAAACTCTTTGCTCTTCCGTATCTCAGTAGCCGCTTCCCTTCCGATCCCGTTATCTTCTATGACACACGAAATATAGTCATATTCCAGGGAAAGTGCAATTTTCAGCTCACCGGAATCCTCTTTGTTGACCAGGCCATGACAGATTGCATTCTCAACATAGGGCTGGATCAGCATGGTAGGGATCTTGTTTTGCAAAATATCAATTTCCTCATCGACATCAATCTCATAGGAGAATTTGTCTTTGAAGCGGAGTTTCTCCAGTTCCAGGTAGAGTTGAAGGGCTTCCATCTCATCTTTAATCAGGATGGAGGTGTGCTGAGAGTTTTCCAGAATTTTCCGGATCAGGCTGGAGAATTTGGTCAGGTAGTTATTGGTAGCCACTTTATCATGCTGATACATATAATACTGGATTGAGTTGAGGGTATTGAAGATAAAGTGCGGATTCATCTGCTGGCGCAGGTTTGCCTGGGTAATTTCCGACATTCGCTGATTCATTTCACTGATTTTTCGTCTGGCGTTGAGCCGGTATTGTCTGATCACCAGTAGTCCAACGGCAATAATAAGGATGAACAGGGAGGCAAATCCGTAAGTGAAATACCGCTGTTTGTCGAGTTCCATGTTCAACAACTCCACCTCTTTTTTCTGTTGGTCAACATCATATTTCATCCGGGCTTCAGCCAGTCCTCTATCGAACTTCATATTGTTGAGAGAATCGCTGTATAGTTTGAATTGAACATAGTTTTTGTAAGCTTTTTTATAGTCGCCCATGGTGACATACATATCACTGATATCCTGATGGATCCATCTCAGGTTGTCCTTGTTGCGATCGTCAAGTGCATTGTCAATACTTTTCTGATAATATTTTTCCGCCATGGAAAATTCTTTTTTATCCCGGTAAATGGTTCCGATGTTACCGAGGGAGTTGGTGACCATCTCCGGCATCTTGGCTTTGATGCTTAGTTTGATTAACTTGTTATAGAGCGCGAGTGAAGAGTCTTTTTCATTTAACAGATAGAGGTTCCATGCAAGATGGTTCATGGTCCAGGCCATCCTGCTGGTATCTCTGGCAAGCCGGGCGATATGAAGACAGTTGGATTGGTATTTAGCTGCTTTTCTGAAGTTGCTGTCGACGGTGAGGGCGATCGATCCCAACCGGAAAAGGGCTTCGGTCATCCAGAATGTATCTTTTACCAGGTCGGATTCAGCATACAGGGAATGGTAGAACTTTTTACTTTCATCAATATCGCCAAGGTAACGATAAATTCCAGCCTGGCGATTGATCGATTCCAGGTAGACAGAGGTCATGTCGTTATCTCTGGCCATCTTCATATTTTTTTGATATATCTCAAGCGCTTTGCTAAGTTCTCCTTTCTTGTACAATATTTTGGCATAAAAGTTTTGTGCTTTGATTACGGCTTTGATCTCTCCGGAATGTTGAAGTTGCTTCAGGGTTTTCTCCATCGCTGCTTCGGCCAGGTAGATGTTTCCCTTTTGGAAGGCTACTTTTGCCTGAAGCCAGTTAAGATTATAGGGAACCTTCATATGGTTCTCTTTGGTCAGGGCGAAGGCTTTTTTCACCATTTCAACAGCTACATTGAACGACTTTTTCTTTTTGAGGGCTTGTTCAGCTAACTCGATCATTTGGTTCAGCTTTTCTCTGTTATCCTCTATTGAAGAGAGGTCGGTTTGTTTCCCAGGCGGATCTCCGTCAATCAATACTGGCCCTTCCAGGGGCAAAACGAAGAAGATGAAAATACAGGCGATGATGTTGGTGGAAGTCATGGTGATGTGGTTTTCCCTTAATAAATCCAATGTGAATGTACAAAAATAACGAACTGGCCAATCATTCGCTATGGTTTTTCACTGAACAGGGGTCTGGGTTTACCAATGTGATGTTTGAGTCAACAGAAAAGCCGATTGTTTGGTTTTTTTATCTCTGAAATAGTTCTTAATTTTGCTCCCGGAGAGATGGCAGAGCGGTCGAATGCGGCGGTCTTGAAAACCGTTGACCTGCGAGGGTCCGGGGGTTCGAATCCCTCTCTCTCCGC
>JACKQG010004801.1_pt1 | contig 15442 bp, 13 predicted proteins | sample 8237621 | NCBI WGS metagenome assembly JACKQG01 (sample SAMN15677084, study PRJNA649215) | marine metagenome | biome: marine; feature: Black Sea; material: saline water; isolation source: suspended particulate matter (SPM) from the Black Sea western gyre | collected 2013-06-09/2013-06-10 | depth... | reverse complement strand
GAGGCCCCCCCGGGGCGGTAAAGCACTGCGGCTTTACACAACGACAATACCGCCCGACCACCGCATCTATACTTTAATGCACGCCCCGAAATATCGGCTGGCCATAGCTTGGCAGAATGTGGTCTATAACAAACCGCCGCATCCGGGCTTTTTCCTTGGTGACGGGATGTCGCCGCCGCCGCGTCCCGATATCCGTCTCATCGGTACCGGCGAGGCAATTGCCGGCGTCAAAAACTATTGAAGTCGGATATTTGAATATCCGGACCAATTATAACTTACTCTCTTTTATTTTGAAGTCGCACACTCTATAAAGCTCGTCTATAGATGTTATTCCTTGTGCTACTTTTTTAAGACCATCAACCAGCATCGGATTAATGTTGATTTTCCTGAAATGATCTCTTAGCTGCTGTTGGTGTATTCCGTCTGTTATCATATGAGCAGTGTCATGATCAATCTTGGCAATCTCGAAAATTGCGAACAGACCCTGATAGCCGTAGAAGTTGCACTCTTTACAACCTGTAGCGTCAAAAATCTTTTTTGGAACTTTCAGGTCATTCTCGGCAAAAAGCTCCTTTTCTTCTTTGGACGGTGTTCGTTTTTCTGCGCAAGACGTACACAATCTTCTCATAAGATTTTGGGCAACAATTAATTTAACTGATCCTCCGATGATATAATATGGTACACCAAGATAATGCAGCGCATCAATTGTTCCCGCAGCGTCTTTTGCATGAATAGTGGCCAAAACCAGCTTTCCGGAGAGAGCTGCTCTTGAAGTTACAATGGCCGAGTCCCTGTCTCTAATCTCGCCAACCATAACAAGATCGGGGTCCATCCTCAGAATTGTTTGCAGACCCTGGTACATTGTAAGGCCATGTCGCTCATCCACTTCGAGCTGTTGAGCATAAGGTACGTTAAATTCGATTGGGTCTTCGATTGAGAAGGCCATTTTAGTTCGCAAGTCCGCTAAAGAAGCGAATGAATACATTGTAGTAGTTTTTCCGGAACCGGTAATACCGGCAATTAAAACAAGGCCGTTCATTGAATTGATGGTACTGGAAATATTCTGTAAATCATCTTTTGACAATCCCAGGCTGGATATTTTCCATCCTCCCTGCGGAAAACTTAATATCCTCAGATGGGCCGACTCTGCATTTTTGCCGGCGGGCACAACAGTAACTCGAATGTCCCGGAGTGTCTCATCATCGGGCCATTTTATTTGACCCTCTTGAGGCATAAAGGACTTTGTGGCATTCAGTTTCGCCGCTGTTTTTATTTGATTGATTAGTTGCCTGCCCTCGGCTTCCGAGAGGAGCTGTTTTTCATGGATTATTCCATCTACACGATATAGGATAAGTGTTCCCCCTTCGGCCGAGTTAAGATGTATGTCTGTCGCACCTTCATAAATAGCATTCCAGATAACTGTTTTGAACGGATCGGGTTGAGATGCAACAATTAAATCTATTTCAATGTTTCTATTTTTTGTTATTTCTGAAGAATTAGACATAATAATCAAGCTCCTTTTTTTGTATTTGCCAAATTACTGGATGTTTCAAATAAATCATATCTTAAGCTGATACTAATGTAAAATCAATTTTAACTCGAACTGGTGCCCGGATTTCTACAACTTATGTCCCGGGTAATTGTGCATACGGTGCCACTCCATTGTAGTTCATAGGTATATTGCGTACCTTTAAAAAACCAATTTAGCGCCGGAATCCTGCCATTGAGCTGCTTTGGCTTCAGCGATAGCAGAAAAAGCATGATTGGTATTCAATTGGGGCTTGAACAATGCTTTACTAAAACCCTTGTCTTGAATTATAATCATGGAAAGGTTTTTAGAGCACGAAAAGCCGCTAATTTTGCCTATAGAGGGCTTTTGGAATTTCTATTCAAGTTGCCGGTGACTGTAAAATACCGCTGGTGCGCTTGAAGAGGTGGAGCTTTTAGGTCCGAAAAGTAACAACCGTCATTTCAGGAAAGGCTTGTCGAATGAAGAATGTCAGATTGCTGTTGATAATCTCTGTCTTGCTTATGGTGTCCTTTGTTGGTTGCAGCCGGATACAAACTATCGAAGAAAAAGCAGAATTCTCTGATGAACCGGTAAAAGAAATAACCAGGAAAGAAGCAATTATTGAGTTTCAGAACTGTCGGATTATACCGCAGTTGGGTAATCACTGGGATTATACTTTCGAGCCGGGCAAGTTCCCAGCCCTTGAGTGGGACAGACCCTACGTTGTTGAAAAAGTTATGGGTGAGTTTCCTCTCGAAGCCCGATGGTTCGACGGTGAGCTTAATGAAGTAAATACTCCGCAGCAGCCGGGACGATATGCTTTCTATGTAGAAGGTAAAACACCGAAGGGCGAGATAATCCGAAGGGCTTCCACTGTGTATTGCCGGCCTAAATACTGGTTGGGCTGGAGTGAGAAGCCAAAGGCCCATTTGGACTTTCTTGCTCTTGACGGTATCGATAGACAAATGTGGGCCGAGCATGAAGATGCCATTGCAACATTTGCCGGAAGGATTGTACTGTATTCGATTTTGCGCCAAGAGCAGGGAGCGGTGTTGCTGTCCTATTTGCATGAAATGAAGACTGCCGGAAACAGCCCGAAATTAACAGATACTCCAATAATCCGCGACCACGATTATCATCTTGCGCTCAAGCAAAAGATATTGGGCGTAGCGAAAAAATATCCTCCGTTAAAAGTACCCCAAATGACAGGGGCAAAGAAGGCGACGGTCCTTCGCCATGGCGCCGAAGAAGAAGCGGGATTTAAGCCCGGGACTGCCGACAAGCTTCGCAAAGTGTGCCGCCAGTGGTTTGAAGAAAGCGAAGAACCCTTTATAGTCCTTGTTGCGCGGCATGGTGTTGTTGTTATTCACGAGCCGTTTGGCCAATGGACATGGGGGCAGATAACACGTAATACTCCGACGGAGATGGCGTCTCTGACAAAGCTGATAACGGGGCTTATGTTTGCACAGTTTGTGGATCAGGGATTGATAGACATAGATGATCCTGTCGGTAAATATCTGCCTGATTTTCCCGTTTCCGGTGACAAGGTGATTACGCTGCGACATTGTTTTACACATACGACGGGATTATTCGGACATGAAGAATGGGGCGGACTGCATAATCCGTGGCTTGAAAATGTGATAGCAAACGGGCTTGATTATCTTGAGCCGGGGAAAGTGCACAACTACAACGGAATGGGATATGACCTTGCGGGCAAAGTAATGGAGATAGTCAGCGGCAAGAGTATTTTCAGACTGATGCGCGAAAACTTGTTCGATCCGCTTGAGTTGAAAGACACAACTCTGGAAGAAGACCTTGGTTTCAGTTGTTTTAGTACCGCGGGTGATTTTGCAAGATTTGGGCAGCTTCTTTTGAATAAAGGTTCTTACGGTGAGCTTAAGTTTTTCTCGCCCCGGACCTTTGACAGGATATTGCCCAAACCGCTGAAAACATATTATCCGGCCATAGATCAAGAATGGGGAATCGGTCTTACTTGGATGCGCCAAAAACATCCGGATGCCGGTAAGAACGATGTACCTGAAGATGCGACAGTCTTGAGTAAAAATGTAATCGGACATGGTTCGGCGACCTCGGCGATTTTGAGAGTGGACTTGGATAACGACCTTGTCATTTCGCAGTCGCGGAGAAGAGCCGGCAAGGCCTATGGCAAAAACCTTGACAAGTTTCTGTTGGCAATCGCTGAAGGCCTGAAATGATTTGTTATCGCTGGAAGCTATACACAGCTTGACAATTAGCTCTATTTGATGTGTAATAATGTTTTATATTTTTTCAGTAAAACCATCCCGGCTCGGCCGGGACTGACAAAGTAACTTATCCATATCCGGAGGTGAGCTATGAAACGATTTATTCGTAGATGTTTGAGAATTCAGCTAATAATGCTGGTTCTAATCTGTTGTTTGTCCAGTTCTGTTTTCGCAGTAGAGGCCGATTTAATTGTCTATAACGGCAAGATTGTCACGGTCGATTCGGAATCTTCCATTTGCCGGGCGATGGCCGTCAAAGATAATCGAATTCTGGGCGTCGGTAGTAATAAGGAAATTTTACAATTAAAGGGCGATGACACGAAAGTTGTGGACCTTAACGGCAAAATGGTCCTGCCGGGATTTATCGATTCTCATGTGCATCCGGCCGGAGCATGTATGACCGAGTTTGATCATCCGATTCCACAAATGGATTCTATCGAAGATGTCCTGAGCTACATCAAAATGCGTGCGAGTGTCTTGGCCGATGGCCAGTGGATTGTCTTGCAGCAGGTATTTATAACGCGGCTTCGTGAGCAGCGCTATCCTACGAGGGAAGAGCTCGACAAGGCCGCCCCGAAGAATCCTGCCGTTTTTCGTACCGGGCCCGATGCCTCGCTTAATAGTCTGGCGATGAAGTTGAGCGGCATCGACAAAAATTTCCGTGTAACCGATGGAGGACCGGGGTATATCGAGAAGGACTCGAAAACCGGCGAACCTACTGGTATTCTTCGCAGTTGCAACCGCTATATAAAAAGCTCGGAATCCGGCGCAGAGCCGACGGAACGTGACTGCTATGAACGTCTGCTCGAATTATTCAAAGACTACAATAAAGTCGGGATTACCGGCATTTGCGATGGCTCATCGAATGCTTCGAATCTCGAGCGTTATCAGAAGATGCTTTCTAATGGGCAACTCTCAGTTCGCATAGCGGCTCAGTATTATGTCGATACCATCGGTCCCATTGAACAGGTGAAAGAGAGCATCCGCAAAGTTGCTCAGCACCCGCTGTACAAAGGCGGATCGATGCTCCGGATTATAGGTGTCAAGGTCTTCCTCGACGGCGGTATGCTCACCGGCAGTGCGTATATGAGAGAGCCTTGGGGAGTGAGTAAAATCTATGCGATCGACGACCCCGACTATCGCGGCGTCTTATTCATTCCTAAAGACCGGCTTTTACCTATGGTCCGAACCGCCACCGAATCCAAGCTTCAATTTACCGCCCACACCGTAGGTGATGGAGCTGTTCATACACTGCTTGATGTTTATGAGGAAATTAGTAAAACAATGCCGATTCGAGAACTCCGGCACTGTATTACTCACTCCAACTTTATGAGCGCCGAATCCGTGAATAAGGCGGCCGCGTTGGGTGTGATACCTCTGATCCAGCCGGCATGGCTGTATCTGGACACAAGGACCTTAACTAAGCACTTCGGTTATGACCGCCTTCGCTACTTTCAGCCGTTACGAAGCCTTTTTGAGGCCGACTGTATTGCCGCCGGAGGGTCCGATCACATGCAGAAAATCGGCCCCGTGCGTTCGATTAATCCCTATGATCCGTTCCTTGGTATGTGGACTACCATCACACGCCGGGCTAAATGGTACGAGGGCCGGCTGCATCCTGAAGAAGCGCTCGACCGCCGGCAGGCGATTCGTTTCTACACGATTAACTGCGCAAAGGCCCTCTTCCAGGACAAATACGTCGGTTCACTTGAACAAGGCAAGCTGGCGGATTTCATCGTTTTGGACACCGATTTGCTTACGTGCCCGGCCGATGACATCAGAAATGCCAAAGTCATAAGCACTTATATGGACGGCCGCCGTGTATTCGGGCGGTAATTTATTTCGGCCATGAACAAAACAATAGGGGGTCTTCTCGTTTAAGAGAACATAAATCAGTAAAAATGCGTATGATATTTTGGCGGAAGTTTTTCTATATCGGCACCTGAATGTGAGCAATAATTTTGAGAGCTTAAACGAAACCGCAAAGGTCAAAGATTGGGAGGCCTGAAACTTTGGAAGATAGGATCAATCTTGAAGATAACCAGGAGGATATATTAAGTCACCCTTCAAGAAAAAATGTTATACATATCCTGACGCTGGACAGCATTCTGGCCAATGATGTTTACGAGAGGATACATAACGATGAGAGAATGAAATATTATCAATTGATTAAGCCCCGAAAGACGGAAATAAGAGAGGCCGTCACGGAAATTGATAGTATGGCAGTAGATACTGTTTTATCAAGACTGCTGATAATTGATGTGCGCAGAGTAACTTTGCCTAAGCTGCAGAGGGCTTATAATAAAGTAGTTGGTTATAATCGCAGAGACCTGAATAAATTATGCCACACTATATTAATAGGTGATGGTCCTTTTGACTTGTTTCAAACTGGAAAGACACTGGACGCCTTTGTTCCACACCTTGCCACTCATAGAGTCGATTTCCATCCGGCTGTATTTTTTTATGACCCTTTCATTCATTACGAGCATAGTGAAATTGAGCGGGCCGGCGTTGATGACGAATTCGTCCTTCCCGATAAGATCCCGAGAAGACTTGTCCGGTTTTTCAAGAAGGATGAGGATGTGAGAGTGGATAAGATAAGGCATTATTTTCGAGCTATCGACAAGCCTGAGGAAGTCTGCAAAAAAAGACGGAAAAAACTTAGAGATTTGTACAAAAAAAGAATTGCCGAACAATTCCCCCACCACAAAGAGCAATTAAAGGCCTGGCTCTCTCGAAAAGGAATCAGATTAGCAAGCGAAAAGATGCATCTCTATCCTTTGTATTTCGAGGACTGGGTATATAACCTCATGCAAAAAGCTATGCAAAGTTAAATTCTGCATTATATTCAACGGATCAGAATTGTATGAACATTAAAGACAGATAATATCATGGAGCATAATTCATAGGTCCTATTTTTTATTGATTGGTGTTACATCAGCCATCGCTGCTGTAATAGCCTGGGGGGCAGTGGCTTTGCAGGGGACTTATCTCTACTCCACTACTCTTTTCTTTGTTCCCCCTTCCAGTAACCGACAAGCGTATCCCCATCCCCACGTACCATTCTGAATCTTTAAGATCAGTTGATTATGCCCCTTTCTAAATGTAACGGGAACAACATCATCGTCCAGTTTAACGCCGCGATCGACCCAGTTTTCATGCACCAGTTCACCATTGAGCCAAACTTTGACACCGTCGTCTGAGCCGATTCCCAAAAACGCCTCTGTTTCTTGAGGCATATTGACCTGAGCCCAGGCGTAGCAAATCACATGTTCTCGTTTTTTCCAGGCACGATCCAGATCCATTATCTCATTATCCGATTGAAATATTTTCCATTGGTAAGGGACCTGTCCAATCAAAACACTTGGCTCATATATTTCAAAGGAGGTAAGTGTGTCATTATCAAAAGCCGCTTTTTCAGTCTTATTATTTTTATCGCGTGGTCTGTCTTTAAACACGGGAATCGGTCCTAAAACCAGCCAACGCGACATATATTCACCTGGTTTCAATCCTTCATATGTCGCGTCAGCCAACTCTGCCCAGCCGATTTCGAAGCGCCACAGATCTCCCTTGACTATCGATTCATCCTTATGAACCTCATCAACTCGCCAATAGTACGTCACATCTTTTTGAAGCTCCGGCAATCCTGTGTACTCAGGGCTCGTCACATTTCCCATATAACGAAGTGAGTGCATATCTGTTCCAAAGTAGACTTGGTGCGATTGGGCATGTTGGCCCGCTTTCCATTGGAGTATTGGTTTTCTGTAGGGAACCTGTCCTGAGCCTTGACTAGGTTTTGGCTTTGTTGCTTTTAATGGTGGAATCGGACGAATGATTGTCTCTGAACCAGGTTTATCTTTCATTCCCAGCTGAAATTCATAAACTTGTTCATAATCCTGACCTGCAACTAAGTGGATTTTCCCGCTTGATTGTTCGTAAACAATGGACCATGCCGTATCGTCCTCAGTTACATTATCCAGAAGTACCATGGCACTTGGCTCTAACAGATAACCTTGGCTTTGCCCTAACAGTGTGTGTGCTTTATTATACCTCCAACACGAATCGAGGCTTTCCTTCTCAGTCTTTCCTGAGATAATAAAATTGGTACAGACTTGCCATGGCAGTACTTTCTGAGTTATTGTTGTCTCACCATCTATAAATTCGATAATCGCAGCGTCTCCGTGAACATCACTGACTTGAAGGTGTGCAGGAAATCCGTCAGTTAAATCGACATTGTATTTCTCTGCAATAGCGATCGCCTGATTGACAGTACTCGCATGATCCAGTATTTCCCGTATAAGCCGCATTATTCCCAATCTTTCTTTATTCTGATCGTGGCCGCCATCGGCGTGCGGAACCGTCATGATTCCCACGGCTACACCACATTCATTCATGCCATCAAACGGCAGATAGGGCGCACCCAGCAGGGCAAATCGTTCCAGCCAGCTCGGCTTACTCGAATCGAAACCCAACCACGAGATATCGACCATCGAAACCGAAGCATATCCATTCGACGAATCCGTGAACAACAACAAAGCTGCATGAGTAGGCCAATCGTGATTGCGTCCGAAGAGTCTCTCTGAATTCTGATCCATTGCACTAAAGCAAGAACACATATGGGCCTTGACACCTTGTTTGTGTCCAATATCCGCGATTCCGGCAAAAAACGTATCAGCCTGTGGACTGGCTGCGATTTGCGGCTTTTTTTTATCATAGATCCATTTCCAAAATCCCTTGAGTCCACGGCCGGTCTGAAGGTCTATAGGACCATAGTCTCCGTAATACTTCATCACGTAAAGTGAAACATCATCACCATTAATCTTTTTGGCCGAGGCAATCGACCTATAGCGACTCGATATACAACCCGTTATAACGCACAGGAGTAACAACGGTACCAATAGCATAATCCGTTTATGTTCTAATCGCCGATGGATATATAACTTGTCCATGTCGTGCCTTCTCCTGTTGTCTTTAATCAAACACTTTCTTACCATTTTCATTCTCTTTTTTCAAAATATTTTGTATGTCTTTTGTTCTCATTGAACACTCTGATAATTGTCAATCTACCTTCTTGTGCGGTCTCCATAGGCTCAATACTATCAAATTACAGTCCATGTGGAACGAAGTATGTGGGAAATCCGGAATCAAAGGCCTCCCCTTTTCAGAGACGTCCTTAATACTTTTAACGGCTGAGCATCCTTAGTCCTGAAGCCGCACGATGGCTCTAGAGCCCCAAATGTCTTCGGTCACCTTGAGCATCAGATTGTTGGTACCTTTCTTCAGCGTTACGGCCACTGTGTCCGGCTCTTCGGGAATACCTCGGCTGTTATTGTTTTCATGAATGAGTTTTCCATTAAGCCAGGCCTTGACCCCGTCGTCGGTATAGATTTCAAGGCGCGACTCCTTCTCCCTGTCCGACTTAATCTCCGTCCGAAGATAGGTCACAGCCTGCTCAAAATGCAGCAGAGACTCATTCAAATTAACGTGCGCCGGGTGTTGCTCATAAGGTTCGATCGATACCGGATGCCAGGGAACATCTGCGTCGGGCAGTTCCGGGCCAAACGGAATATCAAACAGTTCCGATGCTTTCTTGTCTCGCTGTATGTATGGACCGGCTACCTCCCAATTGGTCAGATAACCTTTGGCTTCGGCCGCTGCAATTTCCTGCACCGTCGGCTTTTCGAACTTATTCTCAGCACCAAAATGTTGCTTCGTGTCATGTACATACCACTTGCCGCCCCAGAAGACAATCGGTGCCACGTGTTCGCAAATCATCGAGCCTTTTCTACTTAGGTAGATTGGATGGACATAACCATTGCCGGGATTTTCTGGCCAACTTGGAATACTTAGAACATCGACAATATTTGCCCAGTATTTTGCATTTTCAACCCGTTTTTGTATCTGGTCGGGTGATAGGTGCTTATATTTAACCTTTGCATAAAGCTCCGTGTCTTTAAGTACAGCACTGCCATAATCAGTTATCAAGGCTGCCAGAGGCGTACTTTGATCTTCGTACTTTATGCCTGCTCGTGCTTTGTCCATTCCTTGCTTGAATGTCTCGGAGTTTTTTTCATCTTGTTTATTTCGCAGACCGTGATACTTATCCGGTATATCGGCAATTGTGGTACCGTCTTCGTCCGGCCACAATAAAGAAATCATACACCATCCGTCGGCATATTCTCCGGTGTAGTTCCTTATAGTCACGGCTACCCTGCCATCTATTGTGTCCGTCGCAAGAATCTCTCGATTACAGTCAACCAGTATTGCCGACTCAGGCAGAATGAAGCGAAAGTAATTCAGACAATTCCTTGAATTAAGGGCGGTTCTGAAATGCCACAGTGATCCTTCTTTGCTATACGAGGGCACTCCGCCGGGAATTAGTGGCATTTCGTCCGGGTTGGCCACGCCGATCATTTTGAAATGTTCTCCCGGCTTAACTTTCTCCGAAAAATGAATGCTATAGGATGCGGAACTTTCATTCAGGAGTTTTACATCAACCTGGCATAGGTTGCCTTTCAGGTCATAAACTTTGAAGTCCTCGAAAATCGCCATCTGGGGAATCCTAAATACATCCGTTGTTTCTGAACTATAGTTTGGAAACTCGAAATAGAGTGCGACGGCGCCCTCATCCTTGTCCGCCTTGCCTACCATGATGGAGACCGAGTCAATCTTCAAATCGCTCTGTTCTTTCTCGGCCTCAATCAGCTTGTACAACTTCAAAGCGTCATCGACCAAAGGATTATCTACGGTGACCGTTGGCTTTTTGTCAGGCGTAAGCACGGTCTTTCGCCCGGCATCTACAGTTACGCTCGCGGTTGCCGTCTCGGCTATTACCTTTCCTTTCTGAACACTCACTTCTGTCTTCTGTGCAAGAACAATTGTCTGCGCTGCCAATAGAACAACCGCGCAAAATTTAGTTAAATTCGCTTTCATTTAATATCTCCTTGCCCAGCCCGGCTAAGCGGACGGGCGGTTTGCTTTGTCTATTCGACGTTTACGGTAAATTCTGTTCCCAGCGCCTCCACCCGGCCGTGCGGAGTGCTGACAAAAAATGGCGGATGCGGGCTCTCTAAAGCGGCTGCTAATTTGCCGTACTCAAGATAAAACTGCGTTTCGCCGTTATATAATTTCAAAACCAGTATGCTGTTCTGATTCAATTCGAGAGTGGATTGGTTCTCCAGTTCCAAAACTAACGCCGACTTCGGCGCCGAATGAAACTTATCACCCAGATATATATCGGAGTCGGGCTGCATCGGATGCCAAAGCTCTGAATCCCGGTGCTTTACAAGGACCGTCCCTTCGAGCCTGGCGACTTTCATCGGCACCTTTGCCGCCGTCGGTACTTCGGTTCGCTTGTCGGCATTAAATTTGCCCAGCACAAATCCCGATAAAAGCCCTACAGCCAAAAAGATACTGGCAGCAACTGCCATTTGTTTACTGAACAATATCACCGGCGCTGAAGCAGCCCGAGTTTCCGGCAGTTTAGACATGATAGACTCAGAAGCCTGCTTTGCAGTAGTAGCCGAAGAAAATGAGCTTTTTACGAATTCCTCCAGCCTGCCGATCTCCTCGAACTTCTTGCCGCAGGATTCACATTGCCGGATATGGTCTTTCAGCCGGTCAAGTTCGGCCTCTTCAATATCTGCGATTAAATATTTTTCGATAAGTTCGGTATATTTTTCACAGTTCATAATTATTCGACCTCCTCTAAAAGTGATACAAGGTCTTTGCGTAATATTTGATATGCTCGGTGCAGCCAGACTCTGACTGTTCCGTGCCGTTTACCTAATTTTTCCGCAATCTGCGCCGCCGATAGCCCCGCCGCAAATCGCATAATAATCACCTTCCGGAACTTCTCCGGCAGCTTGCTTATCGTCTTTCTGACGAAGTGGACCTGTTCATTAGTAAGTCCCGGATTACTGCTGCATATAACAGCCTGTGCTGATACATCAGCTTCGTATGAGGCATAGCTCGAAGCGGTTCTTTGATGGGAATTTTTGCGTATGTGATTAACACACTGCTGTGAGACTATTTTACTTAGCCAGCCGGCAAAACGGGACGGATTCCGAAGCCTGTGCAGTTGTGAATAAGCCTTTATGAAGCTTTCCTGCGCAACGTCTTCGGCGTCAGAGGTATTTTTAATCTTGCTTAGTGCGAATGCGGCTGACATATCCCAATATCGCTCCACAATAATACCGAAAGATGAAATATCACCACCTAATGTAGCTCTGATGATTTGTTCATCGCTTGAAGTGCTTGTATCGTGCCCTTCCGGCATTAAATTTCTCCTGTTGCCTTAATTTTATACAGTCTATTATACAGAACGCCCAAACAATACAACTGTTACAGGAAAAAAAGACTTTTTACCGTACCAGCAATACCCAATATGCCCGAGTTTACCCGAGTTTATCCAGAGCTTGTCCCCGAGAGATGCTTTCTATACGCGCAACAGGGGAAGTGCTGCTAACTTGACGTGCAACAGGGGATGAACCGCCCTTACTACGTATCTGTCCAGTTGCGTTGTTCAATGTAGGGGCAACCCCGCGTGGTTGCCCTGTTTCGTCGGATGGACTTTACCCCATGCGGTCCAATGTCATTCCTGCATAGGGCATGACCTCTACTTTCTCATTGTCCCCGCTTGGCGTGGTCGGTATTACCTTCTAAGTTGTATGACATTCATATGAGCAGTAGTAACAACCATTAGATTGAGAATAGTGTTTCTTTGCCTCTCGTACTGCATCATGACAGTTAGAAAACGATCCTAGATACAGCCTGTTCTCTTGATTTGGCAAATAGGTACAATCTGATGTGTGGACTTCATGATCTCCATTGTTTTGTGCTTTTTTGTTTACATAATATACATCCATGAAACACCTCACTTTTCTTTATGGTTTTTCATACATATTCTACGTCTCCAACAAGTCGCTGGTAAGAATCACGAGCATGAACATGACATCTGATTTCTTTGCCTAAGATCTTTGATTTAAGTTTAGCCTTTGCACGCAAGCCAGCAGGTGTATTTAACTCAGGTGTATTGATATCCACAATTCTAATTCGCTCAGTATCACTGTATTTGTTGTTTTTACCTGTGTGTGTGACACTTATATCAAATGTGTCGCCATCAATAACATCCAATACTGGACCTCGAATAGTATCGTACATTTTCAGTTCCTTTAAATAATTATTCGTTAATTACATAGTAAGATTAACCGTTATATGACGGATCGGACAACAATGTCAGTACCAATCCTGTATAGCCGAGAGGAAACGCTTCCTCCCAGATTTTACGTTCTCTTTTTCTCTTAGAAAACCACACGCCAGAATCTGTCTCTTCTTCAAAAACTTCTCCGCTACCTTGATTCTTAGAAGCTTTGGCACTAGCGCTATTCCATGGAATATCTTTGCATCCTCTCCACTGAAAACCTGTGTATTCCATTTCCTCAGAGGCTAGATAAAATTTCTGCTGCCCTTCCTGTGAAAGAATAACAGCGCAAGGTTCTGGAGTCATTTTGACATACCGAATAGTCATTGCGGTAGCTGATACTTGTAGTTCATTTGCAAGTTTAAGTAAGTCTTTTAATGTAAGAAAAGTTTTTTTGAATAGTAGTTCATTAAGATAACTCTCTGGGACTAACAAGTGAGAAGCAAATTCATCGGCTTCCCTTTCCAGCCTCTTGTTGCTGATAAAACCTGCCTTTGAATTATGGGATTTACCGGAAAGGAGCAGCTTTCTGTGTTCAGGTATATAGAAATGACCTAACTCATGAGCAATAGAAAATCTTACTCTCGGGCTTATTAGTTTCGGATGATAAAGGATAAAAATATTCTTATCTGAAATATATTCTATTCTTCCATCAAATTTATTCCCATAGTTTGCTGGCCTTGTTCGAATATTGCCCTCGTTATTAATTATTTTGTCGAGATCAATCGGTAAATCTACATTATCTTGCAAATCATCGATTATTTGTTTAACTTCAGGACTCGTTGCTTTTATCGTCATTCTTCTTTTCTTCTTCCTCAAGGGCCTTTTTACGTTCTTCATCAATCTTACGTTGTGTTTCTTCATTAAGACCATTAACATCTTTATCTCGATTCATGGCCATATATTCCATCTCTAGTTCTTCATTAACAATTATATCTTTCCCGCGTATATCTAATTTTGCCTTCCGTCCCTCGATAAGCTTTTCTATGAAATCTGTTCCCCAGGAGTTTATTTCTTCTTTGTCTTCTTCTGAAAGCTTAGCAGACTGTTGAAAAATCTTTTCTGCTTTTTCATCATTGATTTCTTCTGGAAAATCCAAACGAAAAGCTGCTGCTAGTAACGCTTCTAATGCTCTTTCATCTTTATCAATATTTTTATTTATGTTACTCATTTGCATACCCTCCGTAACCAGCACGTTCTAAGCTTTCTTTTATTTTATTAATGACTTCCTGTCTGGCACGTTTTACTGCTACTGTAGTAACATCTTCTCCGTATTGTCTTAAAAGTTGTTTTTTTATATCTGATATTTCAAATAGATTTGGAAAGTTCTCAATGATAATCTCTGCAATTTGCCTCTGTCGATGTTTGAGTCTTGGAATTAAATTTCGGATTGTCTCAAAAATTAAAATTCTTTTTTCTTCAATCTGAGCTTTTTGCCAGTATTCATTATACTTTGATTCTGAGATAATTTCTTGGGTAGCTTCTACAAGTAGGTCGGTATTGTGTTCTTCAATAATACCATGTTTTTCTCTAATCCAATCTACGGCTCGACGATATGTAATTGTATAAATAAAACTTTCAAGCTTTTGGGCGTCAGGGTCGTAATTCCCCTTTTTAGCACATTCTAGAATGCTTAAAATAACATTTTGATATATATCGGATAGGTCATGTTTTTGAGCACTCAATGCTTTTCGGCGTATGATCCAAACGATCTTTTCTCGATAATGGGCATGAATCAGTCTTATGCCCTCGGCGATGTCCTTTTCATCACCGATTAAAAGAATGTTTATAGTTTCAACATCAACTGTATTGTTTTCCATCTTGATTTTCTCTTCTTGTTATAAGGAGCAGCAGAAGCTACTTATTAACTCGAGGTAGATATGAAAATGGACCAAAATAAATCAGTTTTCTTATCTATATTTAAAACATCTGCTTATTTCCTACTTAATAGAGTAGCAATATATCAGAACAAACCTTCCGCGCTTTATTAATATAAAGCGTTTCTGCGGATGTTAATGTTGATTAAAAAATCTGAATCTTATTAGCGTTACCTTGATAAAGTTCCAAAATCAATCAAAACCAAAGTCCGCCTTTGCGTTAAAATAGGCAAAATAGCCGAATGTTTCGGTCAAAAACGCTCACTCTCAAAAACAAAAATCTAAATTTTCAAAATTTTTTATCTCCTTTTCCTATATCGAGTTACGAGAATCCAGCATCGAAAAACGAGACTTTTTTCGACTCAAAACTGCACACTCGTCTAATTATAGAGGCAGTGCCTTGCCCCGTTAGAGTGCCTTATACTCTAATGGGGTTTTTCTGCCCTCATATTAGGAGTTTTGAATTTGAATCATTAGGATTTTGAGATTGTTTAGAATTTAGATATTAGGATTTAGTGTTTATGAGCATCAATTATCCAACTTTAGCTCACTTTAGGCACTTTAGTCACTTTAGGCACTCTTTCAATTA
>JACKQG010004800.1_pt1 | contig 15446 bp, 8 predicted proteins | sample 8237621 | NCBI WGS metagenome assembly JACKQG01 (sample SAMN15677084, study PRJNA649215) | marine metagenome | biome: marine; feature: Black Sea; material: saline water; isolation source: suspended particulate matter (SPM) from the Black Sea western gyre | collected 2013-06-09/2013-06-10 | depth... | reverse complement strand
GTTTATCTGGAAAAGAAGATTACAATCGCATAAAAAAGGAGATTCCATGGTTACACTTGATCTTGAAACAGGCAGGGAATATCAATTCCGATATTTTTTTGATCGTATGCACTGGGGAAACGATCCCGGGGCGGACAGGTATATCCAATCTTCTTATGGAAACTGTGATAATTCAGCCTTCAGTATCTGACCGGGTATATTGGTCCGGGATTCAATCGAAAATCCGGTTGTGCTTTGAGACGATCTGATGATGATAACCCCTTAATTGCCGGCTGTAAATCCGGCAAAGGTTGAGTACCACCACGGGGAATTCTTCCATGATACGGCAGAAGTCTTTGCCCGTCACCTCCAGAAGGAATGATACGGTTTTTGCCTTGAGCGTATAAAGCTGAACGCCACCATCAATCCACGGCATCTCACCTGCAAATTCCGTTGAAAGCAGATCAAAAGGAACAGGGGTCTGGTCTGCGATAAAGCCGTATTCAACAGCCAGTTCTCCCTGGTACAAAAAATAAATATCTGTGGCGTTTTGATTTTCCCGAAAAAGAGTTTCCCCTGCCGGGTATGTTATTGAGCGGCACAGCCGGGCAATGGGCAGCAATTCTCTGGTTTTCAGCCCTTTAAACAAGGATTTTTTTTCAAGGCACATGATTTTTTCAACCAAACCTGGAGCGCTTTGGGAGTGGACAGCTGACCCGTTGTTTTCCCAGCAACGAATAACCCATTGGGCGGCTTCACTCACCATTGAATCCGTGTCATCCAGAAATCGACGGATGACACTTGCATTGATGTTGAGTCCTTGATTCTCTCCGTAAGCATAAAGGCACAAGGCTTTAAGAGCAGTATCCTCATCTTCTGATATCAAGGCAAAGACCTGCTCAAAAGAGGTCAATATAGCGGGATTGATTCCCATGGCCTTGCAACTGGCAGAGAGTTTTTCCTTGATCGGTGTATTTTCCAGCAGAGGGATCAGTGCATGGCGAAGATCGGAATGAATGGCATTTCCCAGCACCTCAATAACAATATCAATATCCTTCTGCTTGCCCGACTGAACCGCTCGCAGAATAACCCGCATCTGATCACCAAATTCGATGACCCCCATTACGCGCAGGGCAATTTCAATAATCTCCTGGTGTTTTTCCATGAGACCGTTTCTGAACAGGCTCATGGAATCGCCCTGTTTATAATTTTCCAATGCATTCACAACAGACAGATAATGGCAGGCCTGTTTGAGCTGGTTCAGAACAAACCTTGAAAGATCTGCTTTGGGAACACCGATCCGGTCCAGCAGCAGGACAATCTCTTCCTTCAAAGAACGGGAAGGTTGCGCCAGGCCTTTCAAAAGAACAGGGATGATCTGCTCCCCCTTCTTTGCAAGGATTTGGGAAGCTTCTGACCGGATACTTGAATCAACGTCCTTAAGAAAAGCCATGAGCAGCTCAGGTGACACTTTTGGCTCAAACCCGGACAAGGCCCTCAAAGATGCCCTGCGGACCTGGTATGACGTATCAGTGCTTCCCAGAATGGATAGAGAGATTATCTTGTCATGATTCATTTTTGACAGTCCTTCAAGGGCCCAGGCTTTCAGGTCTGGTTCTTCAGTCTGCAGAAATATCTCTTCCAGTTCCCGGCTGTAAACGGGATCTCCAGTCTTTGCAAGGACTTTAACCGCAAGCCGCACAAGGGATCTATCCCCGGCCAGCCATTCATTAATCTTTTGCCGGTATTCTTCGCGATGATCCAGGTTGCAGCTCAGGCATGATCCTGTAAAGGCTTCAGCTTTGACACGAGCATCCGGATGAAATAAAAATTCTTCCATAAACGGGCCGCTTTCTGACGGATCAATCCGGGTCAGTGCTTCCAGCCAATATGGAAGGGCTTCCAATGGAACAGAACGGGCAAGTTCATACATCCTGGACCTATGGGAACCAATATTTTCCGGGGTTAATAAATCCAGCAGCTGCTTTTGCACCTCTGGTTCTTTTTGGGTAATCACAGAAAGCAGGTGTTCCACCCATTGATCAGGCTGGGTTCTAGATAAAAATTCACCGCACAGAAGAGCAACCTTGCCGTCTTTTGATGCCAATCCCTGCTGGAACGTCTGGGTGATAAGATTGTCTTTGGCAATCAGTTGAAGCTGATCATCTTCCATTTGTTTCCAATCCATCTGGTTTCCCTTTATGGATTGGATGAGAATTCCAGGATATGCCTTTTTTAGACGAAAACTTGTCACCACCCATATCAAGGCAAAGGGTAAGGCAACCAGGGACAGCATACGGGGCTTGACCACACCTCTGATGAGGGTCAGAAAACCTGACCCTGCGAAATCTGCCGCCCTGACCACGCTGCCCCGAAGCACCAGCCGTATCATGCTCCGGTGCTTTTCAGGAAAAAAATTATACAAAACTGCACGGGCCGGGTTATTGAGAACCGTTTTCAGCATCTCCGTCGTAACCCGGGCATACACACCGGCAAATATATCAAACCGAAGAAAGATACCTGCAAATGCAATACAATAATTAATGGGATGAAACAAAAGACTTGTCGGGATTCCCCACCGCGTGATCAGACGACTTGAACCCATCAGAAGGGCAAACATAAGGGCATTGGATACACCTCTGAAGATCCCGAAAAATTGCAGTGTAAGGGCTTCTGAAGCAAAATAGTTATCAACCAGGACATTGAACTGGTAATCGAGCAAAGGAAGGATCATATTGGGAATGGCCAGCAGCAGAATCATATATTTGATAAGTGTGGACTCCTTTGCATGTTGGATAAACTCTTTTAACACTGCCAACTGGTTTCGCTGTGGTTTTCCCTTGCTTTGTTTGATGCGAAATTGAAGCGGCGTTCCCACGACCTTTTCTGTTAATTCATTCAGGACTGCTGCCAATACCATTCCGCCTATAAAGATCAGCAGGATATTGTCTGTACCGACCCATATGGACAGCTTACGGGTCATCAGGCTTCCAAAGGTTGTTCCAAGAATTCCACCCGCACTGATCAGGGTATAGAGTCTTTTGGACTGCTGGGTGGTAAACATGTCATTTAAAATATCCCAGTATAAAATGGGCAGAATCCCGACAGCCTGGCTTTTCAGGATATACAGAATCGGATAGACAAGATCCACACCCATGGGGATCATCATCCGGATTATCGCCATGCATATGCCGTAAAACAGGAGAAGTCCGGTAAACACCCGGATCGTGCGATAGCGTTCCATCAGAAGGCTGACAAATCCTGCAAAAACAAAGGTAATCATGGCTTCTAACATGAAAACCGCAGGCAGGGCATCTGCCCCGTACCGTTTCAGGAATGTGGTCTGGGCCACATTGTTTACCAGGATGCTGCTGGTGCTCATTACCACCTGTATAGCAGTGACCCACAACAAGAGCTTAACTTCGTTAGGATAAACCCTTAACAGACGTTGCATGCCCCCTGCCGGCAGACGTAACTGAAACAGAGAGTGTCTGGAAGAAGGTGTTTCCGGTAGAAATTTTTTGGAAAAAAACATTTTTTCTTTTTACCCAAATGGAGATTCAAAACAAACGCTCCTGGCATCTGACACATACCATTTGAGATAATTAGATAAATATGTGCGGTTTGTCAACATAAGTCGGCTCGTACAAAGGTTGATTTATAATAAAACAGGTGGTATCATTAAAAATAATGATTCTTGACGAATAATGGCACAACTGAGTAGTTTAAAAACAACCATTGGAAAACTAAGGAAAACAGTATGGCTCGATTTTTTAAGAACCGTGAAAAAAGCAAAGGACAGAGCCCCGGAGCCCTCATTTTTATCGGGGATCAAAAAGTAGATTCTGTCAAGACACGTGTGATTGACTATGATTCATCGACCCTGACGGATCAGGAATTGCTGGATATCAAAGACGGCTCTCATTTTAAAAAAACTGAAACAGTTACCTGGATTAATATCAATGGCCTGCATAATATTGAATTTATCGGTGAAGTCGGTCGGGTGTTCGACTTGCACCCGCTGGTATTGGAAGATATTCTGAACACAGGCCAGAGACCAAAAGTAGAGGAGTTTGATTCCTATATTTTTATTGTATTAAAGATGATCCGGTTTGACAAGGAAACCGAAATGATCGTCAACGAACAATTGAGCATCATACTTGGAGAAAACTTTTTGCTGACATTTCAAGAACAACCCGGAGATGTTTTTGAACCGGTCAGGGAGAGAATCAGAAAACAAAAATCACGCATCCGTGGGTCGGGAACGGATTACCTTGCCTATGCCCTTATCGATACTGTTGTGGATAATTACATTTATATTATCGAGCTGATAGGTGAAAAAATTGAAGATCTTGAAGAAGAAATCCTCCTGGGACACGACCCTGGTGTTATGGAAAGAATCAATCTGTTCAAGCGGGAAATCAATTACCTGAGAAAATCCATCCGCCCGGCCAAAGAGGCCATCCTTAACCTTTCAAGACTTGACAGTGATTTGTTTCATGAAAATACAATGCCTTTTTTAAAAGACCTCCAGGATCTTATCAACCAGGCGACAGAAGCCATTGAAACATATAGAGACCTTTTAACGGACCAGCTGAATATCCATAACTCTGTGATGGCAAACAAAATGAACGATATCATGAAAATTTTAACCATCTTTGCAGCCATATTTATTCCTTTAACCTTTATTGCAGGTATCTATGGCACAAATTTTGAGTATTTGCCTGAATTGCATTATAAATACAGTTACTTTATTTTCTGGGCAGTCATGATCATCATGGCTGGCGGTCTGTTGTTTTATTTCAAACGAAAACGCTGGTTTTAGTAAATAAGGTCCTTTATCAGAACCAGTCTTTCTTTTTAAAATAATAAAACATTATCCCAACTACCCCGATGAAGACAGACCAGACAGCCGAATAACCCCAAATCCATTCCAGTTCCGGCATATGTTTGAAATTCATGCCGTAAATACCAGCAATAAAGGTCAAAGGAATAAAGATCGTGGCAGTGATGGTCAGTGTTTTCATGATTTCATTCATTCTGTTGTTGACGTTGGTCAAAAAGATGTCATGAAGCCCGGAAACCAGTTCCCGGTTTATGTCAATGGTCTCCTGGATATGAATCACATGGTCGTAAATATCCTTGAAAAAAATCAAATTGCTTTCATCAATCAGGCTGAACTCTTTTCTTTGAACCGCACTGATGATTTCTCTGAGTGGAGAGATTGCTTTTTTCAATTCAATCAGCCTTCTTTTCATGTTATTGATGTCATGGAATGTCTCTTTGGCCGTGGAAGTAAAAAGCTCTTCATCCAGAGCTTCAATTTTATCCTCTAAGATTTCAAGAATAATGAAATAGTTGTCAACCACCGTATCAATTAAAGCATAGGTCAGATAATCTGCCCCTTTTCTTCGAACCCTGCTCTTTGCTGTCCTGATTCTGTCTCTCAATGGATTAAAAATCGTTCCCACTCTCTCCTGAAAAGAAATGACAAAATTGGATCCCAGTATAATACTAAACTGCTCGTCAAGTATGTCTTCCGTCTTTTCATCATAGTAAAGCATCTTGAAAACAATAAAGGTAAAACTATCAAATTCTTCAATTTTAGGACGGGTTCCTGTGTGAACGATATCCTCTAGAATCAGCGGGTGGATATCAAAATATCCGCCGATTTTTTCAATCAAATCTATTTCATGAAGGCCGTCAATATTACTCCAGGTGACGCTGGGCCCATCCTTAAACGGAAAGCATTCTTCAATATGGTTCACCTCTTTTTCCCGGATATGATCCAGATCATAATCCATGATTCTGATCCTTGTTTTTTCAACTTTTTTTTCTCCAACATGAACCAGTGTTCCAGGTGAAAATCCCGCTTTTTCAGATGTTTTTGTTAATGGTTCCACAGCCGCTCCCGTATTATAACTATCCTAATTGATCGATATTTTTTCCTTTACCCTGATATAATATCAACATCTGGATTGCAAGAGAAGGTTATATTTTGTCATGTTCTATACCCCAGCCATTTTTTCCATTAAATCTTTACTCCCACAATCCATCCAGTATAGCCAACTTTGGTACGCAGTTCAGGTCAGCTTTCATGCTGCTGGTCCAGCTGGCCTCAAAAGGCGGCAGCGGGTTGTTCACTTTTGAAATTTCTTGCATAATAAGCATTTCAAGTTTATCATACAAGGACAATTTTAAGTGACTGCTGTACTCGTCATTGTTCTCCAGAATACAGAGTCAGTAGAAACCAGATTGCTTTTTATGACGGCAACAATGCCGAGAGCTGCACTTCTGGCCATAATAATGCTAATCGGTGTTCTTATTGGTATCCTGACCACACTTGGTCTGTCCGGCGGGAAATCAGATAACAAGCAGGAGCCAAAATCTTGTCAGCTAAGTGAAGAAAAAGGAGATTCCATGGTTACAAAATCGTTGCTCAAGTTATTTATATTATTTGGTATCCTGTTATTTTTAACAGGATGCAATGATAAAATAGAACCCGGGACCACTGGAGCAGGCCCGTCTTCAACCGTCAACACGGCAGTAGCTGTGGCTGTCATCAGTAACCAGCCCTTTGTTTATGAGGCCCTTGGGACGATAACGGCACGGGATTCCACGACCCTGTCCGGTAAAATCATGGGGGTTGTCAAGGCAGTGAATGTCAAGGAGGGGGACCCTGTAAGAAAGGGGGATATTCTGGTTGTTCTGGATGAACGGCAGGTGGCTGCAGGCCTCCGGCAGAGTGAAGCCGGCCTGGACGAAGCCGGAAAGGCTGAAACAGCTGCTGTCTCAGCCAGGAATGCTGCCCGCGCAGGGGCTGAACTTGCCCAGGCCACCTATAGTCGATATCAAAAATTATATAAAGAGGAATCCGCAACCCGTCAGGAATTTGAAGAGGTTGAGGCCAGGCATCGCCAGGCCAAAGCAGCCCTGTCCCAGGCAGAAGCCATTGTGGCAGCAGCAAGGTCACGGGTTCAACAAGCGCAGGCGGGTGTTTCAGGGGCCAGTCTTTATAAAAAAGATGCAACAATCCTTGCCCCGTATGATGGAGTCGTTACTGCTAAATTGATCAATGTCGGTGATCTGGCTTCGCCGGGAACCCTTTTGCTCACACTGGAAAAAACCGGGGGCTTTCAGGCTGAACTGGTTCTTCCGGAGCATCATATCCAGGCGATTCAAATCGGCCAGACCATAGATATCAGTATCCCGGATCAGGAGGGCATGCCGCAGATTACCGGGACTGTCCAGACCATTGCCCCTGCAGCAGACCTTAGAAGCCGTTCATTTTTAGTCAAGATCCGTCTTCCTCAAACAGAAATACTTCGTTCAGGCATGTTTGCCAGGGTCAGTATTCCCGTGGGTGAAGACGGGATGCTGCTGATTCCCGAATCAGCCCAGATTGTGGAGGGACAGCTTACTGGATATTTTATGGTAGATGACGCAGCCATTGCAAGATTCCGCCTCATGAGAACGGGCCGCCATTTCAAGGATCAGATTGAAATTATCTCAGGATTGAAACCCGGTACCAGGTATGTTGTGTCTCCTCCGGCCGAATTAAAGGACGGGATGAAAGTGAAGGCTGCCTCATGAGTATCAAACAGGGGCCTGCAGGTAGAATAGCAGCATTTTTCATTGATTCAAAACTGACACCACTGATCATAATCGCTTCCATCCTTTTAGGGATTGCGGCTGTCATGGCCCTGCCAAGGGAGGAAGAACCACAGATCATCGTTCCAATGATAGATGTATTTGTCCAGATGCCCGGAGCCAGTGCCAAAGAGGTGGAACAGAGGGTCACCAAACCCATGGAAAAACTGCTCTGGGAGATTCCAGGTGTGGAATACATCTACTCTACATCCATGCCGGGCATGTCCATGGCTGTCGTTCGTTTCCTGGTGGGTCAGGACGAAGAGGCCTCCATTGTCCGCCTTCAGTCCAAATTGATGGCCAATTATGACAGAATTCCTTCAGGGGTAAGCCCGCCACTCATCCGGCCCAGATATATAGATGATGTCCCCATCCTGGCATTGACCTTCTGGAGCGAAGAGGTTGACCATTACCTGCTCAGGCGGCTGACAGCAGAAGTGGAGGACCTGGTTAAACGGGAACCCAATGTTTCCATCACTTCCATCATCGGAGGTGAACATCGACAGGTCAATGTGCGCCTGGATCCAGTCCGCCTTGCAGCTTATGGTCTGGATGCTCAACAGACAGCCAATCTTATCGCAACAGCAAACCAGGCATCTGATTCAGGCAGTTATCCTTCTCAGAAAGGCCAGGTTGTGATCCATACAGGCGGTCTTCTAAAAGATGCCGCGGATGTGGGCCGGGTTGTGATCAATGTCTCCAACGGTCGACCCGTGTATTTAAGGGATGTGGCCATGATTGACGATGGACCGTCAGACCCGGAGCAGTATGTTTTTTTCGGCACGGGCCCTTCTGCCCGTGAAAAACAGATCACCAAAGTTACGTCATCCAGGGGGATCTGGCCTTGTGTCACCCTGACCGTGGCCAAACGCAAGGGCACCAATGCCATCAGTGTGGCTGAAAAAGTGCTGGAAAGGGTCAATGATGCCAAAGGACGGATCATTCCGGACAATGTTCATCTGACCATTACCCGCCATTACGGTGAAACTGCCAAGGAAAAATCCGACGAACTGCTGCTTCACATGCTCATTGCCGTTGTCTCCGTCACCATTCTCATCTGGTTCACCCTTGGCCGATGGGAATCCGGAGTTGTGGCCCTGGCCATCCCCGTAACCCTTGCCCTGACCCTGACGACATTTTACCTGTACGGGTATACATTGAACCGTATTACCCTGTTTGCCCTGATTTTTTCAATCGGCATCCTGGTGGATGACGCCATCGTGGTGGTGGAAAATGTGGTCCGCCACTATCGGCTCAAGGAAAATAAGGGCCGTTCCAGGTTCACGGTGGCGCTTGAGGCCGTGGATGAAGTAGGGAACCCCACCATCCTGGCCACGCTCACAGTCATTGCCGCCATCCTTCCCATGGCCTTTGTGGGAGGGCTCATGGGTCCTTATATGCGCCCCATACCCGTGGGGGCTTCTGCTGCCATGTTTTTTTCGCTGCTGGTCGCGTTTATCGTGACCCCCTGGGCCTCTGTTCGAATGATCAAGCCCAAAGCAGACACAGGTTCGGAAGACCTTCATGGTGAAGACTGGTCTACCCGGCTTTATCGGAAAATTATGGATCCCCTTCTCCACAAAAGAGCCTGGCAATGGGGGTTTCTTGCTACAGTGGCAGGGCTTTTGATCCTGGCCTGTGCCCTGGTTGCCGTCGGCCTGGTCCGGGTCAAGATGCTGCCCTTTGACAATAAAAGCGAATTTCAGGTGATTCTGGACATGCCGGAAAGCGCAACTCTGGAAGACACGGCTTCAGCCGCCATGGAAATGGGGGACTTTCTTAAGACAGTCAACGAGGTTGTGGATTACCAGATCTATGCTGGAACTGCAGGCCCTTTTAATTTCAACGGTCTGGTTCGTCATTATGACTTGAGGCAAGGGCCAGGTATGGCTGATATTCAGGTCAACCTGGCCGGCAAGGGCAAAAGAAAACAGCAAAGCCATGAGATTGCCAAACGGGTGAGACCTGCCTTAAAAACAATTGCCGACCGATACGGGGCACGGGTCAAAATTGCTGAAGTTCCTCCAGGACCTCCCGTATTATCCACACTGGTGGCTGAAATCTACGGTCCAGACTATCAACAGCAAAAAGAACTGGCCCTCAAGGTGCGGCAAATATTTGAAACAACTGAAGGTGTGGTGGATGTGGACTGGTACATGGAAGAGGACCAGATCCGTTACCAGCTGGATATTGACCAGGAAAAGGCAGCGCTTCACGGTATCAGCGTTGACAGAATCGCCCAGACGCTCAAACTTGTCCTTGAAGGACAACAGTCCGGTCTTCTCCACCAGCCACTGGAAAAAGAGGATGTCCCCATCGTATTCCAGCCGACCCTGGCCACCCGTGCAGGTCTGGATCGGCTTGGTGCGGTAAAGCTTTTGGCTGCTGACGGCAGTCTTCTGGCTTTGTCTTCATTGCTGCAGACCCGTCAGACAGAACCGGACCGGAGCATTTATCATAAAAATCTGATGCCTGTCGTGTATGTGACCGGTGATGTGGCCGGCGCCAAAGAAAGCCCCGTGTATGCCATTCTGGAGATGTGGAAAAAAATTGATGCCCTTACCACGGCTGAAGGCTACAGCATTGTTCAGCACACGGCATCACTTCCGGAAACAGACAATCATCTGTCCATGAAATGGGATGGTGAATGGCACATTACCTACGAGGTGTTCAGGGACCTGGGCCTGGCATTTGGCGTGGTCCTCATCCTGATCTTTGTCCTGGTGGTGGGATGGTTCCAGTCCTTTTCAACGCCCCTTGTGATCATGGTGGCAATTCCTTTTTCCCTGATCGGGATTCTGCCGGCTCACTGGGCCATGAATGCATTTTTTACGGCCACCTCCATGATCGGTTTTATTGCCGGAGCCGGAATCGTGGTCCGGAACTCCATTATTCTGGTGGATTTTATTGAATTGAGAATCCAGCAGGGCATGCCCCTGGATCAGGCAGTTATTGATGCCGGGGCTGTGCGGTTCCGGCCCATGATGCTGACAGCCGCTGCCGTGGTTGTCGGTGCTTCGGTTATTTTGTTTGATCCCATTTTCCAGGGTCTTGCCATATCCCTCATGGCCGGAGAAGTCGCATCACTGCTCTTTTCCAGAATGACGGTGCCCGTACTGTATTTTATGGACAAGCGCTGGGAATCCGGTCATCTGAAATCTGCCGGAAAAAAGAATGATTCACAGACGAAGACAGCCAGTTGAATGAGGAAAAAAATGACGAAACGATTAAAAAAAAAGATTTTACGATATTGGTATGGCGGTATGGTTGCGCTATGGTTAATGGCTGTCCCTTTCCCGGGCCTGACAGAAGACCTGACCCTTTCCAGCGCTGTGGACGCGGCACTTTCCAATAATCCCCAACTTCAGGCAGCCCGATACGGAGTTCTTTCGAGCAGGGAGAAAACCCTCCAGGCCCGGTCCGGAGCAATTCCCCAAGTCCAGGTATCTGAGCAGTTCAGTCACACCACAAACCCCATGTGGGCATTTGGAACCCGACTCAATCAGCAATCCATTACTGCCAAGGACTTTGCCCCGGATCGGCTCAATGACCCTGACGGCATCACAAACTATGCATCAGTTCTTTCTGTTGCCTGGCCCGTGTATGACAGCGGGCAAACCTGGTATGGCGTTCAGCAGGCCCGGCTGAACCAGGAATCTGCACTCGCTTCTGAAGACCGGGCCAGGCAGCAGGTCACTGCAGGAACCATAATAGCTTACATCCAGGTTCTGCTTGCCCGGGAAAACCATCAGGTTCTTCATCAACTCCTGAAAACCGCCGGTTCCCATCTGAAACTGATACAGTCTCGATATAATGGCGGATTTGTAGCAAAAAGCGACCTGCTGCGAGCCCAGGTCCACATTGCGGATTTAGAACAGCAGATATTAGAGGCCCAAAGCCAGACCGACATTGCCAGGTGTAATCTGAACATTGCCATGGGAATTGGCACAGACATTTACTACACACTGGTCTCCCCGCTGGAACCGGGTAATCCTGTCTCTGGAAGTCTGGATTCCTGGATCAGTGCTGCCCTTTCAAACCGGCCGGACCTTAAACAGATGAACCTTCAGCAACAGATTGCCGAAAAAGAGATAGACAAGTCCAGATCATTGCAGTATCCGTCTGTCAATCTTGCAGGGAACTATGAAATTAATTCGGAAGATTTTGAAAACACTGGAGCCAATTACACAATCGGTGCCATTGTTTCAGTGCCGCTGTTTACGGGCGGACGGATATCGGCAAAAATACGGGAGGCCACAATTAACTTAAAACAGACACAGACCATGCTCAGGGCCATGGGACAGCAGGTTTGCGGAGAAACCCGCCAGGCTTTTTTCAATGCCCAGAGCGCATGGAATCGCATCCGGGTCGCTCGGGCCGCAATAGGCCAATCAGAAGAATCCCTGCGTATCGTGAGAAACCGGTATCAAAACGGCTTGTTCACCATCTCCGATCTTCTGGACGCTGAAGTCATGGTTCAGCAAAGCCTGACCCGCCACCTCAAAGCGATCCATGATTACAAAGCAGCGGTAACCCGCCTTTACCTTGCAGCCGGAACCATTGAACAATACCAAAAGCCATGAGAGCAGCCGTCAAGAAACCATAACTGAATTTGTGTCATGCTTTTGATCTTTGGATGTCAGTCCCTGCAAAAGTTTGAAACAACAGGAGATAAATTTTGAGTATCACCCTACCAAAAACAAAAATTGTTTGTACCATCGGACCGGCCAGTGAAACACCTGAGATCATTCGGAAGTTAATTTCAAACGGTATGAGTGTAGCCCGTTTGAATTTTTCTCATGGAACACACTTGGACCATGGAAAAAAAATTCACACTATCCGGGAAATTGCCAGGGAACTTGGCAAACCTGTTGCCATATTACAGGACCTCGGAGGACCCAAAATTCGGATAGGGCATATCCCTGACCCTGGAATTCGGATAGAACCGGGGCAATATATTATTCTTACCACTCAGACCGTTGAAGGATCAAATCAGCGCATATCTGTTACCTATCCGCTCTTAGGCGAAGAAGTGAAGCCAAACGATCGGATATTACTTGCCGATGGTTTTTTGGAACTTAGTGTTCATTCGGTAAACGGTTCTGAAATTCATTGTGAGGTCATTACAGGTGGAGTGCTGACGTCTCACAAAGGGATTAATCTGCCATCCGGAACCATTCGCATGCCTTCACTGACAGACAAAGATCGCGAGGATTTGATTTTTGGCCTGGATCATGACGTGGATTATATAGCACTGTCATTTGTCAGAACGGCGGCAGACATACAAAATATAAAAGATATCATTTGCCAGAAAAATAAAAATACGCCGGTCATCGCCAAAATTGAAAAGCATGAGGCCCTCGGTCATTATGATGAAATCCTGGGTGTTGCCGACGCAATTATGGTGGCCCGGGGGGACCTGGGTGTGGAAATACCGTTAGAAGAAGTTCCCGGGATACAGAAACGATTGATTCAAAAAGCGAATGATTCAGGAAAACCGGTTATTACCGCCACCCAGATGCTGCGATCCATGGTGGATTCACCTCGACCCACCAGAGCCGAGGCATCGGATGTCGCAAATGCCGTTCTGGACGGAACGGATGCTGTCATGCTTTCGGAAGAAACAGCTACCGGGAATTATCCCATTCAAGCTATTCGGTATATGATTCGCATTATTGCCGAGGCAGAAAAAACCTACCCTCATGATCGATATCTTAAAATGAAGCCTGAAAAAGAAGTATCGGATGCTGTGTCTTATGCCGTCTGCGTATTGGCAGATTACCTTGATGCTGCTGCAATCTTAGCGCCGACAAAAACCGGCCGGACAGCTATCCATATATCCCGGTTCAGGCCCAAACAACCGATTATCGCATTTACACCGGATCAGACAACCATGAGACAACTCTCACTTTTCCGGGGAATTTATCCTTGTTTGATTCAGGATCTTAAGGATACGGATGATATCATCGAAAAAGTAGCCAAACTATCTGTTGGTGCCGGAGATATGTCAGTGGGGGATTTGGCGATCATTACCGCGGGCCAGCCTGCCTGGATAGCCGGTATGACAAATATGATTCAAGTTAAAAGATGCTGATAAAATACACCAGACTCTTGAGCAGAAAATCATACCGCTGTATTACAGCATGTCTGACAAAGGCATTCCACGCGAATGGGTGAAGCTGGGGAAACGATCCCGGGGCGGACAGGTATATCCAATCTTATTATGGAAACTGTGATAATTCAGCCGTCAGTATCTGACCGGGTATATTGGTCCGGGGTTCAATGGGAAATCCGGTTGTGCTTTGAGACGATCTGATGATGATAAACCCTTAATTGGACTATCTTGCAGACTGATGAGCAGGCTTTAAAACATCAGGATCATAAGAAAAAACAAGGAGGAAAACATCATGACATTAGCTGAAAAGATTCAAACCATATTTCCAAGGGTCGCTGATATACCCGAATACCTGTTAAAGGATATTCCCTTTATTCAGACTGGTTATCTCATCAATGGTGAGATCCGGGTCTGGGATGGCCCTCGTCAACAGGTGCTTTCACCGGCTTGGGTGGCGGATGATACAGACCCGAAGCCTTTTTTTATCGGGGAATATCCTTTGTTGACGGAGTCGCATGCACTTGAGGCCCTTGAGGCAGCAGTAACAGCCTATGATCATGGGCGTGGTTTTTGGCCCACCCTGTCCGTGCTGGGAAGAATTGAACACATGGAACGGTTCGTTTTTCAAATGATCGAAGCAAAGGACCGGGTGGTGCGGTTTCTGATGTGGGAGGTTGGAAAATCTCTTCAGGATTCTGAAAAGGAATTTGACCGGACAATCAAATACATCAACGATACACTTGCCGCCCTGAAAGACCTGGATCGAACTTCTTCCCGGTTCACCATTGAGGAGGGAATCATCGGCCAGATCCGGCGCGCTCCCATGGGTGTCGTTCTCTGCATGGGACCCTTTAATTATCCGCTCAACGAAACCTTCACCACACTGATACCCGCGCTTATCATGGGAAATACCGTACTCTTAAAACCGCCCAAGCATGGTGCGCTTCTCTACGCACCGCTTCTGGCAGCCTTTTGTGATATTTTCCCGAAAGGGGTCATTAATATTATTTATGGAGAGGGAAGAAAAATGATTCCCCCACTCATGGCCTCGGGCAAGATCAACGTTCTGGGATTAATCGGCACAAGCAAGACAGCAAATGCATTAAAAAAACAGCATCCCAATCCCAATCGCCTCCGCTGTGTGCTGGGGCTGGAGGCGAAAAATCCGGCCATTGTGCTGAAAGGTGCAGATCTTGATCTGGCCGTACAAGAATGCGTCCTCGGCTGCCTGTCCTTTAATGGTCAACGTTGCACAGCGCTTAAGATCCTTTTTGTGGAAGCTGCTATTGTGGATGTGTTTCTTGAACGCTTTTGCAAAGCGGTTAACGCCCTGTCCTTTGGTATGCCCTGGCAAAAAGGGGTTTTCATAACACCGGTTGCAGCCAAACAAACGGATTTGAACAAGCAGATCATCACCAAAATCGTTCGGGACCATAAAAGCAAATTTTTAGCAACTGATTTTATTTTATAAAAATTTTTCAGAGAACTATTTTGGGTATCTCCCTGGCAAAAACAATAATTGTTTGTACTATCGGACCTGGCGTGCTCAAGGTTTCACAAACGTGATAAAAAAAGATTGAATTTGAAAAATTTCATGGGCTGCCAATTTCATTTTATAGGAGATAAAAAATATGGAAAAAACAAATGCCGTGCAACCATTGTTTCCCCATTTGCCGAAACATCTTAAAGGACTGGAGGACCT
>JACKQG010004799.1_pt1 | contig 15447 bp, 21 predicted proteins | sample 8237621 | NCBI WGS metagenome assembly JACKQG01 (sample SAMN15677084, study PRJNA649215) | marine metagenome | biome: marine; feature: Black Sea; material: saline water; isolation source: suspended particulate matter (SPM) from the Black Sea western gyre | collected 2013-06-09/2013-06-10 | depth... | reverse complement strand
TGGAGCAACGAAGGCGATTTGGTATTTGATCCATTTATGGGTTCTGGTACAACAGGTAAAATGGCTTTGTTAAATAATCGTCAATTTGTAGGAATTGATTGCTCTGAAGAATATGTGGAATTATCTATTAACAGGATAAAATCTTAATAGCTAAAAAGAGCAATTGATGTTGAAAAAGAAACGGAGAACTGAAATGGAAATACTCGCGTATATTGCGGCATACTTCATCCCGGTAATCATTGCAGCTATGCGAGGGCATCGGTCGGCAGGATCAATTGCCGTTATCACCCTTTTTCTCGGATGGACTGTCCTCGGTTGGGTGGTTGCTCTTGCATGGGCATTCAGCGGAAACGTAAACAAATAAAACGATGGCAAAACAGATCAACGATATGACGATTACGGAGTTGCGTTCAGAACTACGCAAGACGCAACGGCAGAGAGCTGATCTTAAAGAGCGGCTTGACGCAAAGCAAGCCTTGCTCGATACTATCGACAAGAAGAGCGAAGATCGTCTCGTGAAAAGGATTGTTGACGCTATACAGGAGATTATCCCTTACGGGGCAATGAGGCGCTTGTGAGACGGCAATGAGAGCACATATCTGCAAATGGCAAGGGTGTAACAAGTTGATAGATGAGATCAGCTTGTATTGCGATCGGCATGAGCCAGTTGTCGAGGCAAAAAGAAAAAAAAATCGCAACGAATTGGCGATGATGTTCAGGGCAAAGACAGGCCCAAGCGTGTATAACTCACCGCGCTGGAAAAATCTGCGCAGGCGAAAGCTTGCGCAAGAACCTTTATGTGAGAGATGTGCGCAAATTGCTACGCTTGTGCATCACAAGGATCGTGACACGTCGAACTGGCGCATGGAAAATATGGAATCGTTGTGTTCGAGGTGCCACATAGACGAGCATCGGCATGGTAGAAAACCTAAAGGCGTGAATAAAAATCCGTATTTATGAATATTTATTCATTGTGTGAAAATCACAAAAGGGAGGGGGGTAAAGAATATAAGAAGCAAACCACGCGAATATATCAGAGGGGCCCCCACTTTTTGTGAGCCAAAATTAGCGATTTAAAAAATCCGTATTTATGAATATTTATTAAATGATAAACGATTTTGAAATGGATTCGTTCGATTGGTTGGATGACTTCGGATTGAAGGACGACAACCAGTCCGGCAAAAAAAAATATGAGCTGACAGCGACGATCAGAGCCAAATATAAAAGGCTCATCGAAAAGACAGCTACAACGTTCAGGGATATTGTTGTAGATATGCCTGCGCCGGGGGAGCAAGTGAGTATTGTTACTGATCGAAGCTTTAACGCGGTTTCGGTTGTTGCTCATATCTATAATTCGTATAAAGTTGACGAGATTCATATCGCGATTTATAGGATGAACTTGAAAAGCGTAGATTTTTTAAAGTCCCTTTTTCGAGACATAAGTTTGTCGGGAACAATCATATTCTCCAGTTTTTTTCGAGAAAACAAAAACTATGAACGATGGGCGGATGAACTGATAAGCATGAACTCAGGGAATCTTGTCGTAAAAACCGCGTGGAGTCATGCAAAAGTGGTACTGGTAAAAACCAAAGGCGCTTTTTTTGTTTTTGAAGGTTCAGGGAACTTATCGGATAATGCAAGGATCGAACAGTATACACTGACAAACGACCGGAGGCTTTACGAGTTTCATAAAAAATGGATACAAGCGTTAAAATGAAAAAACACACAAAGCTGTATCTCGATTATTTTGATAAGCACGGAGATATGCTTATCTGTGAAGTTTGTGGCCGCATAGCTTGCGATATACATCATATACGAAGGCGAGGAATGGGAGGGAGCAGAAAAATTGAAAGGATAGGTAACTTAATGGCGCTATGCCGGGAGTGTCATGAAAGATATGGGGACAAAAAACAGCATAACGAATTTCTTACGCGCAAACATGAAAATTTTACAGAGAATGAAGGGAAGAAAACCATTACCCTTAAAGCTTCTTAAGGCGAAAGGGACAGACCGGGCAAGCCGACACAATTACAATCAGCCGATGCCAGCTGCTAATGTGAGTCTAAAACAGCCGCCAAAATGGCTTGATGACAAGGATAGTCGGGCGGTGTGGAGAAGGCTTGCGCCTGGCCTTGTCGATACCGGGGTGTTGACAGAATCAGACGTTGTTAGTTTTGCTCATCTCTGTGTTGTGCAGTCGCACTTGCAAGGCATTAAGCAGGAGATTGACAGGTTGGCTGTTGATATGGCCAACAAAGCGAAGGAAAAAGGGCAAACATGGGGATACAAGTATCTGCTGCCAAGAAAGGCGGGCGGGCTTGAACCGAATTACCTCATAAGGACGTACAACCAGACGCTCGAGAAGTATATAACGTTGTGTAGTGAGTTTGGTATGACGCCATCATCTCGAAACCGCATTAAAGTGGAAAAGCCGAAAGAGGAAAACCCGTTCGCGAGGTTTGGCGGTGGATCGGGCTAATGGGCATATACAAGACTTGATCGGTTATGCTGATGATGCGCTGAGCGGCAAAACCCCGGTGTGCCAGTATATCAGGCTTGCTGCTCAAAGATTTATCGATGACCTTGACAAGCAGAAACAAAAAGACTTCCCGTTTTATTTTTGCGAACAATCAGCTATAGACGTGATTGAGTTCGGCGAGATGCTGAAGCACGTCAAAGGAAAGTGGCGAGGGCAGAATATAAAGATTGGGCGATGGGAAAAGTTTCTGCTGGGAAATTTATTCGGGTGGAAACGGAAGACTGACAACAAACGCAGGTTCCGGGAATTGTATGCTGAGATACCGCGAAAAAACGGGAAAAGCACGTTGATGGCGCTGATTGGCTTATACATGCTTGTTGCGGACGGAGAAGGTGCGCCGGAAGTGTATTCGGGGGCGACTTCAGAAAAGCAAGCGCATGAAGTTTTTGCGCCAGCTTGGAAAATGTGCAATGCGAGCCCGGAGCTAAAAAACTTTTTTGGCATCAACCTTACGGGCAGTGACAGCTTTCCGACAGGTATATTTTGCACTCAAAACGGGGGCAAGTTTATCTCGATTATAGGCAACCCTGGTGATGGGCCCTCTCCTTCGTGCTCGATAACGGATGAGTATCACGAGCATCGAACATCGGTGCAATACGATACCATGGAAACGGGTATGGCTGCGAGAGAACAACCTATACGTTTAGTTGTCACAACAGCAGGGGTTAATATATCATTTCCCTGTTATGAAAAGAGAGCGGATGCGATAAGGGTACTCAACGGTACGCTCGACAATGACGAGCTTTTTACGTTGATCTACACGATCGACGATAATGACGACTGGAAAGATTTTGACGTGTGGATAAAAGCAAACCCTAATTACGGCGTATCAGTGTTCGATGATTTTTTAAGGGCCAGATACACGAAGGCGATGCAAAAAGCCGAGAGCCAAAACATTTTGCTTTGCAAACATCTAAACGTCTGGTCAAATAGTTCACAGGCTTTTATCAATATCGTCGATTGGGATAAGCAAAAAGTGAATCTCATACGAGACGGATTTCCGCAGGACGTCGAGTATTCTGAAGCGTTGTTTGAAGGCGAAGAATGCGCAATGGGAATGGACTTGGCGAGTAAAATCGACATCGCCGCTTATTGCAAGCTGTTCAAGCGTGGAAATAAGTATTTCCCGTTCTTGAAATACTACTTGCCGGAAAGGGCAGTTATGAGACCGGAGAATGACCATTACCGGCGCTGGGCGGATGAAGGGCGCTTAATAGTAACGCCAGGTGCGAGCACAGATTATCTTTATATCGAGGAAGATATAAAAGCAGACGCAAAACGGTTTCAGGTTCGGGGACTTGGTTATGATCCCTATGAGTCCGGTTATCTGGTTAATAACTTGTCAAGGTGGGAAAGCAACATCATACAGTGCGTCGAGGTCTCGCAGACCGCTGGAGTTATCAGTGGGCCGATGAAAGATTTTGAGGGAATTGTTGAATCCGGGAACATGCTGCATGACGGCGACCCTATCTTAAAGTGGATGGTCGGAAACGTAGTAAAAAAAGAATCCCGACACAAGAAATACTACCCATCCCGCGAAAACGCGAAAAACAAGATCGATGGTTTTATGACAATCCTGTTTTCTTTGATCGTGTGGCAAGCGGAAATGGAAAATGAGGCTTCGGTTTACGAATCACGAGGTGTTGTCATAATATGATTTTTCATCTTTTAACAGGAGACTAAGCCATGATAAAACTGAGCACAATTAAGCCAAACCCTGATAATCCTCGTGTAATAAAGGACGGGAATTTCAGGAAATTGCAAAAGTCTATACAGGACTTTCCGCAAATGATGTCGTTACGTCCGATGGTCATTGATGACAACTGCGTAATTCTTGGCGGTAATATGCGGTACCGAGCGCTACAGGATAGCGGAGTAAAAGAGGTTCCGGATGACTGGATAAAGCGCGCGCGCGATTTGACGGAAGAGCAAAAGCGTGAATTTATCATTAAGGATAACGTTGGGTTCGGTGAGTGGGATTGGGACGCGCTGGCGAACGAATGGGATGATTTGTCTTTGGCTGATTGGGGGTTGGATTTGCCTGAAATTAATGAGGTTGAGCCGGAAGCGCAAGAGGATGATTATGAAGTTCCAGAAGGAGGAATTGAAACGGATATAGTGCTGGGCGATTTGTTTGAAATTGGAGAGCATAGATTGCTTTGTGGGGATAGTACTGATTCAGACCAAGTGGCGAAGCTGATGAATGGGCAAAAAGCTGATATGGTTATGACCGACCCACCTTATAATGTAGCATATGAAGGTGGAACTGGACTAACAATAATGAATGACGAAATGGATAACGACTCGTTTTATACTTTTCTATTACTGTTTTATAAGGCCTTTGCTGATGTGACAAAAGATGGAGGTGCTTGGTATGTTTGGCACGCAGATAGCGAAGGTGTTAATTTTAGAAAGGCATTTCAAGAAAGTGGTTTATTAATGAAGCAGTGTTTAATATGGGTAAAAAACGCTTTAGTAATGGGAAGGCAAGACTATCATTGGAAACACGAGCCTTGCTTATATGGTTGGAAAGCTGGGGCTGCACATTATTTCACAAACGACAGAACAAAGACAACTGTTATCCATCATAACAAGCCATTAAAAAACGGGGAACATCCAACAATGAAGCCAATTTTATTATTAGCTCCTTTAATAGAAAATAGCAGTCAACCAAAATGGATAGTTGGTGACCCTTTTTTAGGTTCAGGTTCAACAATGGTAGCATCACACCAACTAAAGCGTAAATGCTACGGAATGGAACTTGACCCTAAATATTGTCAAGTAATCGCCGATCGTATGCGGAATCTTGACCCAACGCTGGAGATTAAGCGTAACGGCGAAATATGGAATGGAGGTGATGAATAATGGCAAGACCAAGAAAAGTAGTTGACTACGCAAAGCTGGATAGCGAAGGAAAAACAGTGAAGATCGAAAAAGACAACGGAGAGTGTGATAATGACAAATAAAACCAAGCACTTGCTTTTGATCACCTCTTAAGGGTTCGAGTCCCTTATCCTGTAGCCCGGATACTGCTCCGGGCTTTTTTGTTTGCGAAATCTCACAACTATTTATCCAGCCTATTAAAATTCCGCTTGCATTTGCGCAAATTGCTTGTAAACAAACGCGCAAATATGGCAAAACAGCACAAGCAGCAATTTATCCTTATCGAGGCACTCAAAGCGCTATCGGTTCGTGACGTGCTGTTTTTTATCGGCATCACCTGCCTTGTTGTCGGAGTTGCTCTGCAATTCGGGGCAGCCGCAGCATGGATGACCGCTGGGGGTGTGCTTTTGTCTGTATCGATCCTTGCTGAGATAGCAACACGGAGGCGCGATGTTCCTTGACAAACTTTTTGCCGCCGCTCCTGAGCCTACAAGGGCGTGGGAAGGTGAGCCGGGACATGCCGGGTGGATAAACTCCGAGTCAGGTGAAAGGGTTACAACCGAAACAGCTTTAAAGCTCTCAGCTGTTTATAGGTGCGTCAGGATTATCAGTGATGACATAAAATCTCTTCCGTGGGGAGTGTACGAAAAACAGGACGGAAAGCGGGTCAGGAGGCCTGACCATCCTGTTGATTACCTGATAAGTACGGAGCCAAACCCGGAAATGGACGCGGCAAGCTTTGTCGCTGCCATGCAGATGGTACTGGAGTTTGAAGGTAACGCATATGCCGAGATTGAGCGCAACCGGATTGGCGAGCCACTCGCGATTTGGCCGATGCAGCCGGGAACTGTAACCCCGGATCGAACCGCTTCAGGCGCGTTATACTACAAATTCCGCACCAAAAACGGAACCGATAAGCAGATCAGACCGGAAAATATCCTGCATATCAAAGGGCCAAGCTTTGACGGTATAACTGGATTGTCGGTACTGTCGTTCGCAAAAGAAACTATCGGCGGCGGGCTGGCGCAACAGAAAACCAGTAACGCTATATTCCGAAACGGACTGAAACCTTCAGCGGTCTTTTCGCATCCCGGTGTTCTGAACGATATTTCTCTCAAGAACCTTCGGTCGTCAATCTCGCCTTATGTTGGATCAGGAAATACGGGCAAGCCGCTAATCCTTGAAGAAGGCATGAAAGTTGAGAAATGGCAGATCACGCCCGAGGAGGCTCAGTTTCTCGACAGCCGGAAATTTACCATTGAGGAGGTCGCCCGCTGGTTCGGCATCAAGGCGTACAAACTCGGGCTGATGGATCGGGAGACGCATTCTAATATTTTCCAGAACGCAAAAGAGCACATTGAAGAGTGCATAATGCCGCGCTGCGTGACGTGGGAAAAAGAAGTAAAGAGAAAGCTGTTTCGCCGCGAAGAGCAAGCCGATCTGTACACAAAATTTGATTTTAACGCTATGCTCAGGGGTGCTCCGGCTGAACGCGCAGAATTTTACCAGAAAATGCGCGACCTCGGAGCATACGATATTGACGAGATCAGGGCAAAAGAAGACATGGACGATCTGGAGGGCGGAATCGGCAAAACAAGGCTTGTGCCACTAAACATGGTGCCGCTCGACCAAGTGCGAGACGCAGTAAGAAAGACAGACAATAACAAGGCAGCCGTTCCGGTAAACGGAAAAAGCTGGCACTTACAAACAGATTAAGTATGTACTGGGCGATCGAAAAAAACGCGATGGATAAAATCCTTGCAATAATAGCCGCAAGCGACAAGATCAAGCAGCCGGAATACTCCTCCGCTCAGACAGGTCACGCTGTAAGCCGAAACGGAAGCGTAGCTATTATACCTATTGTCGGGACTTTGATGAAAAATCCGAACATTTTTGAAAAGCTATTTTTTGGTGCCGTCGATATGGCGGAAATAGCTGATGCAATCAATACCGCGGCAGCCGATAAAGGCGTCTTGGCTATTGTACTGAACATTTCATCCCCCGGAGGGACTGTTGCCGGTACTGCCGATCTTGCCGCCGCAGTAAGAACCGCGAAGGAAAAGAAAAAATGTGTTGCTTTTGTCGATGATCTGGCCGCAAGCGCAGCCTACTGGATTGCAGCACAGGCCGAATCGATATACGCGAATAAAGAGGCCGTTATCGGGTCTATAGGCGTCAGAATGGCAATGTACGACATGAGCGAGGCCTATAAGCAGGCTGGAATCAAGGTGATCCCGGTTGATACCGGAAAATTTAAGTCCGCCGGACTTGCCGGAACCGAAATCACCGACGAGCAGAGGCAGATGTATCAAGATATTATTGACGCACATTTTATCGATTTTGAAAAAGCCGTAAAGAATGGACGAGCATCGCTTGAGTGGGACGCAGTGAAGGACGCGCAGATTTACCATGCTCGAAAAGCAAAAAGTGTCGGGCTTATTGATGGCGTCTCGACACTTGTAGATGTGATAAAGGATTTGTCAAGTAAAAAAGGTCGGGCAACAGGCTCGGCTTCAGCAAAAATGAGAATTTTAAACGCCGGTATCGGCATGCCTTAATAACCAAAAGATCAGAAAAATGCATGAAAAGCTAAGGAAATTGCTTGCCGAGGCAAACGCAATTATCGAAAAAGCCGACACCGAGACCGGCGGAGAAATGACCTCGGAGCAAACTGAAAGATTTGACGCAATCACGGGTGAAATCGAAGCCGTAAAAGCCGAAATCGAAAAGCGCGAAAAGTTTACCGCTCTTTCCGGGTCGGTCAGCCAGTCCGCAGGGCGCGTAAGCACTCCTGCATCAATCGTTGTTGGAAAAGACCGCATCGAGGATGATCCGAAGCGCGGATTCGCCAATGTCGCCGAATTTGCGATCAGCGTCAAATCGGCGCTTGACCCTGCGGCTCACAGCATCGACGAACGGCTAAGAACGCTTGCTACCCCGTCAGGATACATGCAGGGCCGCGGTGGTGATGAAGGATTCGAGGTTCCTGTCGATTTCCGTACATCAATCTGGAATGCCGTCGAGGGCGACGAGGCTGATTTTGATCTTTTCAACGTGTTCACTCCGGAGCCGACCAACAGCAATACCGTCGAGGTCACCCGTGACCAGTCTACCCCGTGGGGCACTACCGGCGTACAGGCTTATTATGGGCCGGAAGCAGGTCAGATGACCGCGTCGCAGCTTGAAAGCAAGAAAGATTTCTGCCCGGTGCATAAGCTTTATGCTTTCGTGCTTGCAACCGACGAACTTCTCGCCGACAGCCCGCGCCTGAACAATCGCCTTACGCAGAAAGCAGGCGAAGCAATCAGATTTAAAGGCTCTCAGTCGCTTATCGAAGGAAGTGGCGTAGGACGCCCGCTCGGGTTCGTCAACGGAGGTTCTCTTGTTTCGCAGGGCGCAGAGTCCGGGCAGACTGCTGACACCATCAACGGCACAAACATCGCAAAGATGTACTCCAGGCTTCTCGGTTCACAGCGCGGCATCTGGCTTATCCATCCCGACGCTTTCCCGCAGATTATCGGCCTGACGTACAACAATAACCCAATCTGGACGCCGTACAGCGAAGGATTCAAGTACCGCCCGAACGGACTGTTGCTCGGTCAGCCGATGTTTATGTCTGAGCACTGCGAAACAGTCGGTGACGCTGGCGACATTTATTTCATTAACCCTCGCGGGTATATGCACGTAGCTCGCACCGGAGCGCCGGAGTTCGCGCAGTCGATGCATCTGTATTTCGACTACGGGATGGAGGCTTTCAGGTGGACGTTCCGGCACGGGGGGCAGCCGTACATGAACAGTGCGGTATCCCCGGCAAACGGATCGAGCACCAGAAGCCATTTCGTCAAGCTCGCAGCTAGATAGTAACCAGAACAGATAACCAGTCCCGGCATATGACCGGGGCGCATCTAACAGAACAATGAACGCAAATACCAAACCTTCGGATATGGCCGCAGTTGTCGCGGTTATCGATCCGGATGCTTATACCCACACCGGCGGAACCGGTAGCGATGGGGTGTACCTTTCCACCTACGTTGATATGAGCACATTCAACAGTCTGCAAGCTATCGTTATGGCTGGCACTCTCGCCAGTAACGCAACATTAAATGGCAAGCTGGTGCAGGCAACAGCGTCTGACGGAACCGGGAAAAAAGATGTTTCCGGAAAAGCGATCACGGCACTAACGCAGGCCGGAACCGATTCAGACAAACAAGCGATTATCAATCTTTTCGCAGAAGAACTCGATACAGCAAACGATTTCCAGCACGTCGCATTGGAAATGACAGTCGGGACTGCCGCCGCCGATGCTGGAGCAGTGCTGATCGGTCATGCAGCTAGGTACGTGCCTGCGTCAGATAACGACATCTCGACTGTAGACGAGATCGTGTAAGGTAGTAGGGCTAGGCATAGCGTCCCTGCCCGAAGTATAAGCTCCGTTCAGCAAGGCTTTCTTCTCCGGTTTTGCCTGTTTGCAAGGAGTTTCGGGGAATATTGGCTGATGAATACCCGTACATTGGCATGTAGCTCAAATGGTAGAGCGCCCGGAAACGGGAGGTTGGGGTTCAATTCCCTGCTTGCCGACATGATAGCACTCAAGCGGACATCCGAACCGGCGGAATACCCGGTAACTGTCGCGGAAGTCAAAACGACAGGCAGAGTCTCCACGACAGCACACGATACGCTGTTACAGAACCTGATTTATGCAGCAACGGCAGAGGCAGAAGATATATGTAATCGGTCATTGATAACGCAGACATGGGAGTATGTGATTGCCGGGTTCCCAAGCCTTGCCGTCAAGCTTCCGAGGCCGAAACTGCAATCCGTGACGAGTGTAAAGTATATCGACAGCAATGGAGATGAACAGACGCTTGCAAGCGAATATTATCAAGTAAGCACAACAGGCGAACCGGGCGAAATTAGATTATCCCCGAGCTATCAGTGGCCAGCTGTCGGGGTGGGGTACAGCGAGCCGGTTACGATTACTTTTGTTGCCGGGTACGGGTTGACTTCTTCGGCGGTTCCGGAAAAGATCAGGCAAGCTATTATGGCAATTGTTGTGCATTGGTATGATAACGGGATCGGAGAAAAAATACCCGTTGGCGCTTATCGAGTGCTTGATAATCACAGGGTAAAGTATGAGTTATAAAGCCAAGACGTATACTCCTGGTCGTATGGACGCCGAGATCGTCATTAAAAACGAGGTAACGACACAAAACGAGTACGGTGAGGAGGTTGTTACGTATACCGAGATTGCGACAATTTGGGCGGATCGGGATTATCAGTCAGGCAGAGAGTTCTGGGCAGGAACCGCAGGGACTGAGGCAAGCAAAGCTGTTCAGAGAGTCAACAAATACACCTTTCGATACATTGACGGCCTAACTGAGGAAATGGTTATTTTTGATGGCGGAGAAATGTACGACATCACCAAAATCGCTGAACTGAACCGAAGGCAGTATCATCAGGTAATTGCTCAACTGAACCTCGCATGAACGGATACGATATAACAGGATTTGAGCAAGTGCAGAAAGCCTTTTCAGTGCTTGGAGATAAGGCTGCGCGTCGGGTTGTGAAATCTGCGGGTAGAGCTGGGGCTGCGCAGATAAGAAAAGCAGTTCGAGCGGCTGCGCCGAAGTCAAATGTAAATAGAAAAAATATCACGGTGAAGGTCTCAGGAGGGCACAAATACGATTATCTGAAAAAGCATTTACGTCAGCAGATTAAGGTGACAGTTGTAAAATCGCGTGAAGCTGAAGTCAAAACACTCGTCCACACATCTGATGCGTTTTGGGGCAGGTTTACCGAAAAGGGAACAAAGTTGGGAATTGATGCGCAGCACTGGATGGAAAAGGCTTTTGATCGCGTGGAAGATGCCGTCAAAGCCGGAATAGAGGCGAAAATAGTGCAAGCAATCATGAGGGAGGCAGATAAGGGTGTCCGTTGATACTATCGAGAAAGCAATCAGAGCAAAGCTTGTAGCTCACTCGGGGTTATCTGCCCTTGTCGGGGCACGAGTATACCCCGGATATATACCGCAAGGGACAGCAAAACCGGCGGTGTATTACGATAAAGACGAGGTCAGAAAAGTTCCAGTTTGCAATGAAAACAGCAACTACAGAGAAGGGTCGTTTACGATAACCGCAGTTGCAGACAGTTACAGCACCGCGGAGTCTGTCTCAGCACAGATAGAGGCGGCATTAGAGCAATGGACGCAGGAAACTCCGGTAGTCGTCAGCGAGACAATCACAAACGGCGATGGGATTATGTACGTCGAAGAGACTGAAGAATGGATCGGCGTAACGTTGGTTGATATTCAATTTTTTATACAATAAAAAGGAACAATCATGGCAGCAAAATCAGGAAGGGCCTTTACGCTGAAAAAAGGGAGTTCATCGGGAGTCGGTGGAACTCTTATTGCGGGATGCCGAACTAAAAACTTCAGCATCAACAACGCGAGCATTGACACAAGCACTGATGATAGTGCCGGCGTCAAAGTGCTACTTGAAACGCCCGGCGAAAAATCGGTAGCTATTTCAGTAAGCGGAATCGCGGATGATGAAGTCCTGTTGACGGAAGCAATGAGTGCTACAGACATTCAAGATGAATATCTGTTTGAATGGGCTACGAGCAAGAAACTTTACGGCCTTTTCAACCTGACCTCATTTACCATGACCGGAGAGTATCAGGGTGCCGTAACTTTTGAGGCATCATTTGAGTCCGCTGGAACCGTAACGGCATCTTAATCGTAAGGAACACCTATGAAAATCAAACTGCTGGTCGCATTTGGCGACGCAAAAACAGGACAGGAGGCAGGATCGATTGTGTCCGTATCAGAAAAACACGGAAAACAACTGATCGCTCTCAAGCTTGCCGAACTCGCACTCAAAAAAGAACCTGCAAAAAAGGAGAAGAATGGCGGCGATATTTAACGACATCGTGATTGAGTACAAAGGGAAAAAGCACTCAATCAAGCCTACGTTTGAGCTTATCAATCAGATTGAAAGACCGTTAACGTCTGGCGGTCTCGGTATAAGCCTTGCTGGGCTGTCTGGTCGATCTTCGCGTGGTGAAATCCCAATCTCGGAGATAGCCAGAATTATGGCGTATATGCTCCGCGAAAAAGGAGTTGCGCTGGACGACGGAGATGCCTATGAGGCAATCTTGACATCGGGGGATTTGCAAGGACTTATCACCGCGATAACATCTGCTTTTTTCCCGGTGATCCGGGAGCCTGCAAAATCGGACAAAAAAAAACAGTCACAGAAGCAGAAGTCAAAGATATTGAGTGGCGAAGAATCTACGACATCGGAATAAACGATCTCAACCTTACTCCCTCAGAGTTCTGGGGAATGTGCCCGGCGGAGTTCTGGACGATTTATTACGGTAAAATTGATCGTCAGAAACGGAGCGCTGGACAGTTAACCGATGCTGATTTTGACGAGCTTCTTGAAATGTTGAAAAAAGAGAGAAATGGGTAAAAGTGTCGGCAATCTTTATGTCTCTTTGGGACTCAACACGACGCCGTTCACGAAGGGGATGCACGACGCTCAGGATAAGCTTCGTCGTTTTAAGGTAGCATCATCAAGCGGCAAAAACGCGTTTGGCGGTCTTTCCGGAAGTATCAATACCGCAAATTCGGCACTATCTCGATTTAGTGGGCTGCTTGCGGTCGGCGGCATAGCCGCTGGTGTAAAGACTCTTATTGATATAAGTGACAAGTACACGGAGCTTGACGGGCGACTCAGACTTGTAACAAAGTCAACACAAGAGTTTCAGGCTGCGCAAAGCGGACTATACAAGATCGCGCTCGAAACTCGTGTAGCTTATGCCGACACCGCTGATCTTTACACGCGGTTCGCTCGATCAACCGAAGAACTGGGATTATCTCAATCCGATCTCCTCACAATCACCGAAAGTATAAACAAAGCGCTGATCGTCTCCGGGGCGTCAGGAGAATCGGCAAATGCGGCCCTCGTCCAGCTTGGGCAAGGTATGGCATCGGGAACGCTACGCGGTGAAGAGCTTAACTCTATCCTGGAGCAAACGCCACGTTTAGCTCGGATGATTGCTGAAGGGATGGGAATTACTATCGGCCAGCTGCGTGAGTACGGAAAGGAGGGCAAGCTTACGGCAGAAGCCGTCGCAACGGCATTGCAGTCGCAGGCGAGCGCGATAGACTCAGAGTTTGCGAGAATGGAAGTGACGGTATCGCAAGCTATGACAAACTTGACGACTGTTTTCGAGTCAATTGTGACGGAGGCAAACAAAGCCGAAGGAGGTACTAATTCGCTTGCAGGAGCAATAACTGATCTCGCAACCACCATAGACGAGAACAGAGACACGATAATAAACTCGGTCGAGTTAATATCGACAGCTTTTAGTGGAATGGGCTCCGTAGGGGGAAAGGCGATAAAGTCAATTGGGGATTTGTCGATAAGCCTCGTGAAGATTATCGACAAAGGCTTAGGCATTGATGTCCCTGAAAGCTTAAGCGTTATGGGCGACGGTTGGCAAGCCGCATCTGGCATTATTGCCGGGGCTGTCGAAGTTATAGAGACGACGCTTGACGGTCTTGTTCAGGCAACGAAGCATACCGGCAACGCGTTTATAACGCTAAACGATATAATCGCGAAATCGCTCACGCTTGGCGCTTTTGGAACAGTTGAAGATGCTCTGAGTGCGGGAGCGCAACGCGCCCTCGACATACATGAAGAGTTTATCAAGAAAGCGGAAGAAAATCGTCAAGAGTTCCTGGAAGCGCTTAAAAAAATTCACGCCGACCAAGCCGCAGGAGCAGGCGCTCCTCCCGGTGTCATTGGAGGCGAAAGCGGTGGAGAATCATCAGGTGCGGCATCAGGCGGGCAAAAAAAATCAGGAGGATCGAGCGAGTTCCAGTCACTCTTTGACCGTCTGATGCCGATAGAAGCGGAAGAACGCAGGTATAAGGAAAGCCTAAAAGTTATCAGCGAATATTATGGCGAGCGCGCAGAGATGACAGAGGAAGATGATCTGTTAAGGCTCAAACTCGCGGAAGAGCACCAAAAAAAGATTGATGAGATAAACGGGGTGCCTGCGATGGAGCGAAAACTCGAACAGATGCAGGATCAGTATAAGACAGAACGAGAGCTTGAAATTGAAAGGTACGATGAGCAGATAAACGACCTTAGCGATTTTCGGGAAAACGAGCTTGTGACGCAAGAAGAATACAACGATCTCCTGCAAAAGACCGAGAAAGAGCATCAAGATAAGCTAACCGAAATCGAAAAAGCAGGGTTGACGGATCGGGAGCGGTTTGAAGCAATGTCACTGAAGAATAAAGCAAAAAAAATTTTCAGCGAGCTTGCAGAAGTAACTGCAGGCGTAGCACAACATAACAAAACGCTTTTTGCGATAAACAAAGCCGCAGCCATTGCAAACGCCGTTATCAACACTTACGAGGGCGTGAGCAAAACTCTTGCTACATACCCGTGGCCAATTGCCCAGGCAATGGCTGCAGTGCATTTAGCCGCGGGAATTGCCCAAGTTGCTGCAATTGCAAGTACGTCGTTTTCAGGCAGTGGAACTGGGTCAGCCCCGTCTCTTTCTGGGTCAGCCCCGTCTCTTTCTGGGTCAACTTCAGCACCGGCAGTTTCCGATGTATCCGCGTCGTCTCGGAGCATCACCATTTACGGGATTGACAAAAATAGCTTATACTCAGGCGATCAGATTGAGGCAATCGCCAATGGTTTGAGCGAATACGTTGCAGACGGTGGTAAAATCTACATAAAATAATGATTGTACAGCAGCAATATATAGGGTATGATAATGCGGTGACGATCAGCAATGTGAGCGCTGGCAGTTCACAATCAAGTTATCCGGTCACCAATCTTGCCAACCCAGCGACAAATTTGCTGTGGAAATCAGACAGTACTTCTGCACAGTATGTGACGGTCGCCGTAGCGGCTATACAGGATTGTGATTACATCGGTATTGCAGGGCACAACCTCGGGGCTGCGGAATGCGATGTGGAAATCGAAGGTCAAACAACGGAA
>JACKQG010004797.1_pt1 | contig 15449 bp, 15 predicted proteins | sample 8237621 | NCBI WGS metagenome assembly JACKQG01 (sample SAMN15677084, study PRJNA649215) | marine metagenome | biome: marine; feature: Black Sea; material: saline water; isolation source: suspended particulate matter (SPM) from the Black Sea western gyre | collected 2013-06-09/2013-06-10 | depth... | reverse complement strand
TTATGTTAACTGATTCCATTCTCTCATCGGCCGGAATTCCTGACAGATGCAGCTCAATCCGGCCAAGTCGGGACAAAAAGACTTTTTCAAGGCCGGTAAACTCTACAGGTCCGTTCAATTTAATTCAACTGCCAATTTCTTGTCAAGGAATTGTTCATGACGCACCTGACAGGGTTTTGAACTTTACCCTCTTATTTGCAGGAAAGGAATGGGTATATCAGCGTGATTTCGTATAAGGGTGTGCGCCCACAGAAACGTAATCTGGCTGGTATTTGGCTCAGCGGTTTCGAGTCAATTTTTCTTGACGTTCAGCTAAAAAAGTGAAGAAAAAAGCTTGACAGACCTTACAGGCAATGGTATCTGGCTTGTGAATGAATAATCATTCATTAAAGGTTAAAATCCATGAGCAAGAGAAAGAACAACGAAAAATATTATCGAATTATAGAGGCGGCCACCAGGGTTTTTGCCAAGAAAGGTTTCTACCAATCCAAGATATCGGAGATTGCCCGGGCGGCTCAGGTTGCGGATGGAACCATCTATATATATTTTGAAAACAAAGATGATATCCTGATCTCTCTTTTTGAGGAACAGATGCAGGCTGTGCTCGATAACATGGCAGTGCAGATCTCAGGTATAGATGATCCCGCAAAAAAGCTCGAACGATTTGCATCGACCCATCTCGGTCTTATTGAAAAAAACAAAGACATGGCCGAGATTATTCAGGTGGAACTGCGACAGAGCGGCAAGTTTATGAAGGAATACAAGAATGAAAAGTTCAGCCAGTACCTGAACATCATCGAGGATATCATTCGCGAGGGTCAAGAACAGGGTCTTTTCAGGAAAGACGTGATTCCCGGGGTAGCCAAAAGGGCATTTTTTGGGGCACTGGACGAGGTGTCCAGATGTTGGGTATTGTCACGTCGCAGGCGATATGATATCAGGACCGTTGCCAAGCAAATCAGCGAATACTTCTTGAGTGGCATAAAGACCTAAAAGGAAAAAAGAGACCATAGTTATTAACCCAAAACTTGACGGCCTTGCAAGAAGCTGTCAAACCGTGATTGTAAGGAAGGAGGATAAAGTGAACATTATAGTTTGCCTGAAACAGGTGCCGGATACGGAAACCCAGATTAAGATCGGATCGGACGGCAGGTCAATCGCGACTGATGATATCAAATGGGTCATGAATCCCTATGATGAGTTTGGTGTGGAGGAGGCCTTGCGGCTCAAAGAAAAGCATGGGGGTGAAGTTACAGTGGTGAGTCTTGGCGCGAAAAGAGCCACAGAATCCATACGGACTGCCCTGGCCATGGGAGCGGACAAGGGGATACTCATCAGCGATGAGGCCCTGGATGGGAGTGATTCACTTGCGAATGCGAAGGCCATCGCCGCAGCCATCAAGGCCATCGATTATGACCTGATCTTTACGGGTCAGCGGGGGGTAGATGAAGACCTGGGTCTGGTTGGCGCGACCCTTGCGGAACTATTGGGAATTCCGCAGATTTCACTTGTTGTTAAGGTTGAAGTCGCAGAGGATGGAAAGTCGGTCAAAGTTAACAGGCCTATCGAGGGGGAGACCCTTGTGATAGAGTCTACGCTGCCTGCCCTTATTACAGCGCAGAAAGGTTTGAACGAACCCAGATACGCCTCCTTGCCCGGAATTATGAAGGCCAAAAAGAAACCTCTGGAAGAAAAAACTCTTGCTGATCTGGGGTTGAATAGTGCCGAATTTGGAAAAGAGGCAAGAAAACTCAAGATCTTAGAGTTGACGCCGCCACCCGCAAGGGCAGCAGGCAAGATTATCGAAGGGAAAACGCCCCAGGAAAAGGCTGCCAATCTGGCCAAGTTGCTCCACGAAGAGGCAAAAGTCCTTTAAGGCCCTTAGGAGTGATGGGCGTTATCAATACAATATGGATGTCTAAATCATGAATCATAGATATTTAAGGAGATAAAAATGGCACAGGGAGTTTGGACAATTGCTGAGCAGAGGGAAGGGGAAATCCGAAAGATTACGTACGAACTTGTCAGTGAAGGGCGACGTCTGGCCGATGCCCTGGGGCAGGAATTGACAGTGGTGTTGCTGGGTTCCAATGTCAAGGACAAGGCCGCCGGACTTGGTCAATACGGTGCGGATAAGGTCCTGGTGGCTGATGATCCCAGGCTGGAACCCTATACCACAGACGGTTACGTGGCGGTGATTTCCCAATTGGTCAAGGCCAATGACCCGAAGTTGTTGATTTTGGGTGCGTCCGTCCAGGGAAAGGACCTGGCTGCCAGATTAGCGGCTCGATTAGATATTGCGATGGCACAGGACTGCACCAGCTTTGCTATAGAGGCTGGAAACCTTGTGGCAATTAGACCTATTTATGCGGGAAAGGCATATGCAAAGGTGACATTTGAGAACAGCCTGCCGCAGATGGCGGCTGCCAGGCCAAAGGTAATGAGCATCAGTGAACCGGATGCGTCCAGATCGGCTGAAGTGTTAGATGCCTCTTTCACCCTTGATGATGGGGATCTGAAGACAAAGGTCGTTGATGTGGCCAAGGATGAGAGCGGAAAGGTGGACCTGACAGAAGCAGACAAGATTGTATCGGGCGGACGTGGAATGAAAGGCCCGGAAAATTATAAGATCTTAGAAGATCTTGCCGATCTGTTGGGGGCCAGTGTGGGCGCCTCCCGCTCGGCCGTGGATGCGGGTTGGAGACCTCATTCAGACCAGGTAGGGCAGACCGGAAAGGTTGTTTCGCCGAACCTATATGTGGCTTGCGGCATATCAGGGGCCATTCAACATTTAGCTGGCATGAGCACCTCAAAACTAATCGTTGCCATCAACAAGGATGAGGATGCCCCCATATTCCAGAAGGCCGACTACGGCGTGGTGGCCGATCTCTTTGACGTCGTCCCGGCCTTAACCGAAGAGGTCAAGAAGTACCTGTAGGAGAAAGGAATCCAGGGACTGAGGGATTCAGGAATTGAAAAGGAATACCGCATTCAATGCCCCGATTTCTGAATTCCCAGTCCTATTCGGTCCTTCAATTCCCGCGCTCCAATTCCTCGACAGGCTCCTCCGGCCCTCATTATTTGATTGACAAAAAAACAAATATAACATAAATAGAAATATTTAGCTTTCGTTAAAACAATCAATCGTAGAGTACTGGACCGTACGGCGGTGTAGCTCAGATGGTCAGAGCATGCGGCTCATATCCGCAGAGTCACTGGTTCAAATCCAGTCACCGCCACCAGCAAAAGTCGGCTCCGATATTGACATTTGCCTGTCCGTCCTTATTTTTTTCATGATTGATATATCCGAATAGCAGAGCTTTTGAAATGACCGCTTTCAGACAACATGAACTTATCACTGTAAGCGATGCCCTCGATATTGCAGAGGACGCAACAGGGAATTACTTCAAGTTCTCAGTCGGACAGTGGAAGAAACATGGATATGATGTAAAGACCCTCTCTTCTTTGAGCGGAAGGGAGATCAACAACTTCGCCCTTGCTGTTTTGAGCAAGGGTAACAGGGCGTTGAATAAGTTTGAGCCAAGGACGAAAGGTCGCGATTTTTATTTCATCTGCCTGCAGGACCATCTTATTTTAAGGGCACTGGAAAGGGACGGAAACCTATCTCTATTGCCGCTTCTGCTGTATGTTTTTACCCATGAACTGGTTCATATCGTCAGATTCTGCAACTTTTTTCAGAGATTTGATGTTACGGACAGGAAAAGGGCAGAGGAAGAAGAGGTTGTCCATTCAATGACCTTTGACATATTAAAGAATTTTTCCCTATCAAAGCTGGACTATGTCCTTGATTCATATCAGGGCCACAGGATGTGCCAGATAGCTTCTCAGTAGACACGTTAAGGAGGAAAGCTGGAATGCCAATTTATGAATATGAATGTAACAAATGCGGCCGTCACGTAGAGGCCTTGCAGAAATTTTCAGACCCACCGATTGCCGAATGCGAAATCTGCCATTCCAACAAAATAAAAAAGCTCATTTCTCATAGCGCCTTTCATCTGAAAGGGACGGGCTGGTATGTGACCGATTATGCCTCCAAATCAGGCGCTACCTATAGTGGGGGCAAGGAAGCGAGCTCTGGCGGGGACACACAGAAAGCGAGTGCAGAGACAAAGAGTTCGGATGACAGTACGAGCAAGAAGGATGCCCCGGCCGCCTCAAACAGTAAAGAATAGGCGAAATTAAGGTTATCGATGCATACGAGGGATACGGGCAGGGTCCAGGACAAGCTAATTAAACAGCTTGAGAGACAGGAGAAACAGGAGGCCTTTCAGCAGGGGAGATTCTTCAGATTCAAGCTCCCTGAAATTCATAATAAGCTGTGTCAAACCCTGCTGTTAGAAAAGGTTATTGAAACAGACAATGTTGCCGCTGTGTCCGATTCTATCCTCAAGGGCCTGAAAAAGGCCTTGAATAGCTCGGATTTCGAGTTCAAATACTTTGTCTCACCGATTCGCAACCTTGTACCGCGCCCAAACCCCTACTCCCTCTACATGACCCAATACTTGATGGAAGTCCTCATCAATGATCCTGATGTGATCGAAATTTATGGGACCGATGAAGAGGTGTACCACACTATAAATCGGATCATAAGCCGGAGCAGTATCCAGTTTGAAAAGGTAGAAGAGGAAATCGTGGCCCGGTTGGCACGGGACAAGTCCCTATTGCCTGGCTCGGCGGAGTACAAAATAGCCATGGATCAACTCCTCCGGGAAAAGGTTGGAGACCCGCAAAAATAAACGCTGCCTGAGCTTCTTACACGTTTCTCAAAATCCGCCTCATACCCTAACAGATACCTTTTTACATCAAGCCCGCTTCCAAACCCGCCGAGCCCCCCGGCGGCAACGACTCTGTGTCACGGAAAGATGAGGGGCAAGGGGTTCTTTCCCATGACCTGGCCTACCGCCCTCGCACCTTTCGGAATCCCCACCATCGAAGCCACTTCGCCATAGGTCCTGGTTTCTCCAAAGGGTATGGTGGCAATTGCCTTCAAGACTGTCCATTCAAACGGGGTACAGGAAAAATCCAGGGGGAGGGGTTTCCCTGTGTCATTGTTCAATAAAGCGGCTTCAATCGCTTCCACAAGCGGTCGATTCAGATGATAGTCCTCTGTAAGGTTTGCATTTGGAAGCAGTTTTCCAAAGAACCGCCTGTGTTCGCTCTCCCCATCCAAGGCAAGCCCGACCCGTACCGCTCCCTTCCCCGTGGAAGCCAAATACACAGTAAGACGATCCATTCTTATTTTCCACCAGTAGATTTCCGGTAATGCCTCCCCTGCCACGTGTCCCTCCTTTCAAGTATGTCGTTGATGAATCTTAAATTTGCCGCCTTTTCTTTGGCCCAATACGGCGCCACGAGTTCAGAACGTACAGGGTCACCGGTGAGCCGTTGGATCACCATGTCCGGGGGCAGCAGTTCCAAAAAATCCACTACAAGGTCTGCGTATTCTTCTCTCTCCAGGCATGGGAATCCCTCTTGATAATAGAACTCAGAAAGTGGTGTCCCCTCAGCCACATAAAGGAGATGGATCTTTACGCCCCGGATAGGAAGTCGTGACAGAAACTGGGCCGTTTGCAGCATCATTTCACGTCCTTCACCAGGGAGTCCCAGAATGACATGGGCGCATATATTTATCGAGTATTCATCCGCCATCTGAACGCTCTTTTCAAAACAGGCCACGTCATGCCCCCGGTTTATCCGTTGAAGGGTCACATCGTGTGAAGATTGCAGTCCGTACTCGAGCCAGACAAGGTGATTGGTTTGATAGGAACAGAGAAGGGTCAGAATCTCCCTGTCCACGCAGTCAGGTCTCGTGGCCACCGAAAGGCCCACCATATCCTTATGGGCCAGTGCTTCATCGTAAAGGGATTTCAAAAGGGGAACGGGGGCGTAGGTGTTGGTGAAGGATTGAAAGTAAGCAATAAACTTCTTGGCCTTGTAGCGCTTTTCTATAAAACGCCTGGCATCGACGATTTGCCGGCCGATGGAAAGGCCGTGATGAATCAGGGCACCGGTGCCTGATCCCCGTCGATCGCAAAAAATACACCCTTTTTGAGATAGGGTCCCATCGCGGTTGGGGCAACCGAGTCCCGCATCCAGGGATATCTTCTGGACACGTTCACCGAATATCTCTCTTAGGTACGTGTTGAAGTCCCGGTATCTTTTCAATAAAAAAATCCCTTCACGATGACCCTAAAATTGTGTGACATAACCCATAGCTCAATTTGTCAAAACCACGGGAAAATATATAGAAAAAATGCTCCCTCCTGAACAGTGACAGTCTTCTTTATTCGTACAAAAGGGGCAGTCACTGATTTTCCCGGGACACAGATCCGTTTCCTCCGGTATAAATCTGCACCTTGATGATTTCATCTCTATCTTAAAACCGTATCGCTCGGAAAAGATTTTCATGCGCAGCAGGTCAGCCCCCTTTCCGCCGGCATTGAAATCAAAGGCCCTTTTGGATGAATAGGCCATGGTGTCCTGGGTGGCAAAAAAGCCTTCAAAGATCCGCATCTGCGCATCTTCTATGATGCCGACCCCATAGTCATGCACCACCAGTTCGGCGCCCCCTTCCTTTTCGCTGACGATGAGCGCTATCTTTCCCTCATCAGGAGTATTTTCTATGGCATTCTTCACTATGCCGTCGACAATTTTTCTTAACGGATCCAGGGGCATAAAGATTGGGGGTACCGGTCTTAGACGGGTTATGATATCAACCTGGCGATGCGAAAATGAGGGTTCGAGATCTGCAATCCTTTCCCTAACGTATTCATTCAAGACAACCCTTCTTGGTTCGATTTTTTTTGGGCCAAAAAGGTTATCAATCCGTTTTTTTATGGTTTCAACGAGGCGCCCTTCTCCAACTTCTTCAGCGAATAGCGTTTCCAGCTCATCAGCACACTGTTCAAGCATCTGAAATAAGAGGTCGTGGGACTTGTAGTGTCTCTCCCGCATGATGTCTTCTACCTGATTCTGGATTTCCATGATGCGGTCAAGGTTTCTTTTGCTCCTCGATATGGTATTTTTCCAGCTCTCTTCAGGAAGGGCAGCCAGCTTTTTCTCTAATATGTTCAGGGAGCCGGAAAGCACCGAGACCGGCGTCTTCAATTCATGAGACAGGTGGTTGATGACCTTGTCCTTTGCGCGGTTCATGTTGGTGACCTCTATGTATGCCTTCTTCAGCTCTTCAGAAAACCGGGCGTTCTCAATGGAAAGGGCAACGGTTCCGGCTATCATGCTCAGCAACTCCACGTTGGCCTGGTCAAAGTCCCCTTCCTTCTTGTTGATGGCGCATAACGCACCGATGATCCGATCCCTGCTCCTCAAAGGCACAAGAAGCAGGTTTCGGGTATGGTAACCCAGCTTTTTATCCCTTTCCCGATGAAGTACAGAGTCCACTGAAGTATCTGAAATTACTAAGGGCTTGCCTGATTTTATGACCCTGCCCGCCACAAGCTCATCAAGCGGGAAACGGATTTCCTTCACCCTTTTTTCAGTCGCACTGTCGTCATAGGAAGCGCCTATAAAAAACAATTCCTGCCTCTCCTCGTCCAGCAATATGACAATGGCGCCCTCTGATTCTAAGAGTCGTTTCACCTCGCCGCTGACATAATCCTGAAGTCCCTCTAATTCAGGGTATTGAGGGAGGGCCATGCTGATCCTGAGGAGCGACTCGTTTGTCCTGTAGGCCTTGATGATTTCTTCAGAAAATCTGGCGTTTTCTATGGCCAGAGTAACGGTCCCGGCTATCATGCTCAACAGCTCGAGATCTGTCTCGTCAAAATTCCCCGCCTTTTTGTTGCGTGCGCACAGGGCCCCGATAATTCGATCACCGCTTCTCAGGGGCACCTCGAGCAGATTCTTAGTGTGATATCCGAGCTTCTTGTCTACTCCAGGATAGAAATCCGGCTCCTTGGAGGTATCCGGAACAATAATCGGCTGGCCGGTCCTGATGACCTTGCCGGCCACGCTTCTGTCGGCAGGAAATCGGATTTCCTTTATCTTCTCCTGGGTCCTGTTGTCATCATATGCGGCGCCCTTGTAGAAAAGTTCTTGATTTTCTTCATCTAAGAGCACGACCAAAGCACCCTCAGTGTCCAGCAGCTGTTTGATCTCTGCGCTGACATAATCCAAGAGTTCTTCCAAGTCAGGATATTCATGGAGGGAGGTGCTGAACCGGAGTATTGTATCACTGATGCGGGCCATCTTCTTCTCACGGGTAATGTCCCTCAAAAGAACAAGCTCCCCTGCAGGTTCATTCCTGTCTTCAGAATAGACGGCCGCTCTCATGACCACGTCCAGAACCCTGCCGTCCTTTGTCAGCCGCCTGGTTTCATGACGGAGTATGACCTTTTTTTCGAGAAGTTCCTTTATTGCCTTACCGGTTTCCTGTTCAAGCCCCGGAGGTGTGTACGGAATGGTCTTACCTTCCAATTCATCGAGGGTCCAGCCGAATATTTCGGTGAAGGAGGGGTTCAGGTAGTACACCCGCCCATCCAGGGTGAATACGACGATCGGGTATGGAACGAAGTCGAGGAGGGTTCTCAAACGTCTTTCCGATTGGCGCAGGGCCAGTTCCGCCTTTTTCTGTTCGGTAATATCCTGAAGGGTCTCTATGGCGCCGGTGATGTTTCCCGAGGCATCTCTCAATGGCGATGCAGTAAAGAAGAGCCATTTGCTCCCTGTTCTCAGGTGGCGAAACTGTCGCTCGGACTGATAGCCGCCCTCCACAAAGGCGGATTTTTGATACCGGCCCTTGTAATATCCGGCGATTTCCTGTTCCGAGGCATTGTCCACGATAAGGTCGGCCATGGTAGGACTTTCTGTGGAATAAAAGGCCGACCACTGGTTCCGGGTGCCGATGATTTCATGGGCAGAGATGCCTGTCAGGTTCTCATAGGCCTTGTTGACATGGGTAACGATATGGTCATTGTCGATGACAAATGTGGGGATCGAGGTTTCGTGAAGGATCTGGGAAAGCCTTTTTCGCTCGGCAACTGCTTTTTCTAATGCCTTGATCCTCTGCTCAAGCTGTTCATATGTTGGCTTTTCGACCATCAGAAACCCTCCATTTTCCTCAAAACGAGAAAACCTACGGATTAAATCCCCCTGCTGCAAGACCTCAACGATTTTTGAGGCTCTGTTTCGGTGTTGACTGTGGCAAGCCGTTTAATAACTCGTGCATGCCTTTCAGCAGCACCCCGGTTTGTGAGTACCGCTTCCCTGGCGCGTTTACCGTAGACGCTTGATTCCTCCGGGTGACTTAGCAGCCACACCATCTTTTCACTGAGCTCTTCGGGGCCGGAAACCGGAACGCTGGCCCCCTTTCTCTCCAGCAAATCCTTTGCATCCAAAAAATCCTCCATGGAAGGGCCATAAACCACCACCTTTCCCCAGGCGGCCGGTTCCAGCGGATTCTGTCCACCTAACGGGACAAGGCTGGCTCCGCAGAATACGATCGTCCCGACACTGTAGATCTTGAACAGCTCACCAAAGGTGTTGATGATGACAACCTTCTCTCTCCGTTTCCCCTTACCCGCGCCGATCTCTGTCCTAAGTTGATATCTGAAACCCCGGGCATTGAGGAGCGCGCCGATATCAGATGTCCGGTCGATATGCCTGGGGACGATAATAAGGATGGTGTCGGGAAACGCCTCAAGTGATTTTGAATAGGCATTCAAGATCATTTCCTCTTCACCCTGGCGGGTGCTTCCCGCAACAACAACCCTTGAGGATGTCTCAAGGTTCAAGACCTTGCGTATCTCCGTCTCAATATGCGGGTCCGGGCCTGTCGCAAAGATATCATACTTGGCATTTCCGTTGATTTCAATTTTCTGCCGAGGAGCACCCATTGCCCGGATGCGGGCCGCATCTTCTTCCAGGATCATGCTGAAGAGATCAAAATTCTTGAGAACCTCCTTAAAAAAGGGGCGTAGTTTAAGGTAGCCGTTAATGGACCTCACCGAAATCCTGCCATTTATCAGGCCGGTCTTGATCCCCAGACGCCGGGCCTCGAAGAGCCAGGCAGGCCAGATTTCCGTTTCAAGGAAGACCATGGCATCGGGCCTGATGAGAGAGAGCGCCCGGCAAACACAACCTACAAAGTCGATGGGGGCATAGACCACAGGAATCTCTTCCCCAAACATTTCCCTCGCCAGGTTACGCCCATGTTCAGTCATGGTGGAAAGGAGGATTGAGCAGCCCGGCATCATTCTTCTGAGCGCCTCAATGATCGATCCCGCTACCTTGACCTCGCCCAAAGAAACAGCGTGAATCCAGATCCTCGGGGACCCTGTCAGTCGTTGAACCGCCTCAAGGGGAATAAACCCCAGTCGTTCCTTGAGATGGTGGCTGTATCGCCCGGTCACCCTTGCATAAAGAAGGAAAAAAGGGAGCAAAAGAAGAAACAGACCGCTGGTCAGGACAATATAGATGCCGTAAAGCAGATGCATATGCGTTTTTTGTCTCCTCATTGAGGTTTACAGAGAGATTAGAACATCAAAGCGCGTGTCGTCAAACTTTTTCAGTGACTCCTGATCTTGGATTTGTTAGCATTAATTGATCAGGCAGCGGAAAACCTGTGTGTCCTTGACCACTGGACCATACATCAATTCCCGGAGATGAGATCAGAATGCGCTTTGAGAGAAATATCCTCTGTATTGGAGCAGGCTACGTTGGAGGTCCCACCATGGCGATGATCGCCTATAAATGTCCTCGCTACAGGGTGACCGTCGTGGACATCAACCCCCGGAGGATAGCCGAATGGAACTCAGATCATCTTCCCATTTATGAGCCCGGGCTTGAGGAAATCGTAAAGGCTGCAAGGGGAAGGAACCTCTTTTTCAGTACAGAAGTGGAAAAAGGGATAAAGGAGTCTGAAATCATCTTTGTCAGCGTAAACACCCCTACCAAGACATTCGGCGCCGGGGCAGGCATGGCGGCTGACCTGCAATACTGGGACAAGACCGCGCGACAGATACGAAAATATTCGAATTCAAATAAGATCATCGTGGAGAAGAGCACCCTACCGGTAAAAACCGCTGAGGCAATGAAAAGGATCCTTACAAGCGAGGATAACGGCATCCGGTTTGATGTTCTTTCAAATCCGGAGTTCTTGGCCGAGGGCACGGCCATCAGGGACCTGGAAAACCCCGATCGGGTCCTCATCGGCTCGTCACAGACACCCAGCGGTTTAAAGGCAAGGGATGTATTGGTTGAAATCTATGCCAACTGGGTAAGCAGAGAACGGATCATAATCTCCAACATCTGGAGCAGCGAGCTTTCCAAGCTGGTTGCCAATGCCTTCCTGGCACAGCGGATCTCTTCAATAAACGCCATCTCGGCGCTCTGCGAAAAGGCCGAAGCCGATATCACAGAGGTCGCCTACGCCGTGGGCATGGACCGTCGTATCGGTAACAAGTTTCTAAACGCCAGCGTAGGCTTTGGAGGCTCATGCTTTAAAAAGGATATTCTGAATCTGGTTTATCTCTGTCGGCATTACGATCTCAAGGAGGTGGCCGATTACTGGGAGGCGGTGGTCAGGATCAATGACTACCAGAAGGAACGTTTCATGCTCAACATGCTGAACGTCATGTTCAACACGCTCGCAAACAAGAGGATTTGCCTCTTCGGTTTTGCGTTTAAGGCGGATACAGGAGACACCAGGGAAAGTCCGGCAAATTTTGTGGCAAAGCGGCTGGTCGAAGAAAAGGCCAGAGTGGTCATTACCGACCCGAAGGCCTTGAAAAATGCCGCGGAGGACCTGGAAGGGGTAGGCGGGGAGATATCTTATGTTGAAGACCCGTATGAGGCCTCCGCGGGCTGCAGCGCCATTGCCGTCATGACCGAATGGGAGATATATGCAGGTCTCGATTTTGAAAGGATATACCGGTCAATGGCCAAACCGGCCTTTATCTTTGATGGCAGAAACATCCTGGACCATGAGAAGCTTTATGGAATCGGCTTCAATGTTTTTCCCATTGGCAAGCCTGGACTAACGCATTTTTAGGTTATAGCCTTCCAGAAAAAGATTTTGTTAAAATCATTACCTGAAACGCCATAAGGGCATCCAAAATGATACATGATCAAAAACGTATATTGGTCACGGGCGGGGCCGGGTTCTTAGGGTCGCATCTCTGCGATCGTCTGATAGAAGAGGGGCATGATCTCATCTGCCTGGACAATTTCTTTACCGGCACAAAAAGAAATATCCTCCACCTGACAGGGATCCCCAATTTCGAACTGTTGCGCCATGATCTGGTTCACCCCATATTCCTTGAAGTGGACGAGATATATAATCTGGCCTGTCCCGCATCCCCCATTCACTATCAGTACAACCCGGTCAAGACCGTAAAGACCAACGTCATGGGGACGATCAATATGTTGGGCGTTGCCAAAAGGGTCAAGGCCAAGATCCTCCAGGCCTCCACCAGCGAGGTGTATGGCAACCCGACAGTACATCCGCAAGATGAAACCTATTGGGGCAATGTCAATACCATTGGGCCCCGGTCCTGCTATGATGAAGGAAAGCGTTGCGCTGAGACCCTCTTTTTCGATTATCACCGCCAGAACAAGGTCAATATCAGGGTGGTCAGGATCTTCAACACCTACGGCCCCAGGATGCACCCGAACGACGGTCGGGTAGTGAGCAACTTTGTCGTACAGGCCCTGACAAACCGGGATATAACGGTGTATGGGGACGGGTCCCAGACCCGGTCTTTCTGTTATGTGGATGACATGATCGAGGGTTTGATCCGTATGATGAACGGCCCGGACGACTTCACAGGTCCTGTAAACTTAGGAAACCCGGCTGAATCCACGATCCTGGATCTGGCAGAGATGATCATCAGACTGACCGGGAGCAGATCAAGGATCATCTTTAAACCGCTTCCCCAGGATGACCCCCTCCAGCGCCGGCCGGACATCACCTTGGCCAAAAAAAAGCTTGAATGGGCGCCTGTCATGGAGATCGAGCAGGGGCTCATGAAGACCGTCGAGTATTTCAGGGGTGTCCTGGAGAAAAAATAGCCACACCGATAGTCTTTAAAGGTGGAGCCGCATTAAAGCTTTTCTATGATCTACCCCGTTACTCTGAAGACATACATTATGATTTTCTCCCGGGAGTTTCTCCCCAAAAGCTTATGGATATTATTAAGAACCTTTTCACGAAGAGAAGGTGGGAAATAACAGACGAGGCTCTCAAATATTATACTCTTCTTTTTGAGCTTCGGTTTGCAGGGCCGGAAAGAAACTTTCGTGTCAAGATTGAAATCTCCACCAGGGAAAAGGAACTGAAAACCGCGATCATGCCCCTCAGAGGGGTGCCCGTTCTCACCTTTGTTGACCGCCAGGCTGGCAGGGATATATTTGACGCATGGTTTATTCTAAAAAATGCCTATCCTCTGGACAAAGCCATGGTAGAGCATGGTAGAGAAGGTCTTTGGTAATCGTGCGAATTTCTATCAAACCCTATTAAACAGAATAGAAAAGGCAGATCCAAACAAGATAGTTCGGGACAATGGCAAGCTTTTAAAAGAGGATTACAGAAACTGGATCAGGACCTCATTTTTATCTGATTTCAAACAGCTTGTCAGCAGTGAACTCAGTGCATTGAACCAACGGATGAACCAGATGGGAATTACTCGCGATCTTACTGTTAAGGGCTGTGATGGTTTTGAATGGTATCAGGCCCGCTGGTTATCCGTAACGTTGGGGACAAATAAATAATGAAAAGTAATATCGATCAGAGTAGACTTCTTTAACGCATATCGGAGAGGAGGGAAAGAAGATGGAGCTTTTTGACGCCATTAACTCACGGATGTCCATTAGGGGGTTTAAGCCGGACCCAGTTCCCAAGGAGGTTTTGTTTAAACTATTAGGGGTCGCTACTCGTTCGCCTTCCGGTGTGAATTGCCAGCCATGGGAAATTTACATTGTACTGGGTGAAGTCCTGAAAGAACTCAGACAAGTCTATGTCGAGCAATTCCGCCAGGGGATTAAACCGCACCCTGAAATTTATGGTGATTACGAATCGAAGGGTTTGGCACCACCATTGGAAGGTGTTTATAGGGAACGACAGGTTCAGCTTGGAAAACAGTTGTTTCAAGTCCTGGGCATAAGAAAAGGTGATGATAAGAAATTGCAGGAATATTATGAGAAGATGTACTGCTTCTATGATGCACCAACGGTCCTTATAATCGCTGCGGACGAGAGTCTTCTGCTCACATTCGTGTCATTTGACATAGGTTTACTAACCCAGACAATAGCATTAGCGGCCCAAGAGTATGGTTTAGGCACCTGCATTATGCGAGCGATAGTGGACTATCCCCGGCAAGCCAGGGATGTCGTTAAGATTCCTCAATCTAAACGACCAATAATTGGCGTAGCTATAGGTTACCCAGATTGGGATGACCCTATCAATGAACTGAGAACCGAAAGGGAATCCTTGGACAAAATAGTCACTGTGGTCGGTGAAAGATGACAGGGGTCTCGTATTATGTTAGGGGACATCCTACAAATTACACATATTGCTCTAAGAGAAGAACGCAATAGAGGGGATATCGGCAACCTTCAGTCGTTTCTCCGGGCGGGATTTGTAACAATTTAGGACTGCAACGGCGGATATCGAAAGTTTCTACAAAGTCGCGTAACAAGCCAAAATAATTAGCAAAGAACGTCTTCTAAAGGTGAAAAGCTGGGCCAAGTCATTGTGGGTTGTTGCCACAATTCCGGCTAATTTACCAGGACGACCGAAAAATCTCCTGCTGCGTGAATGACTTTTTGGGAAACACTCCCAAGCAAGAACTCCTTGATCGCGGACAACCCTCTTCTCCCGATCACAACAATATCATACCCGCTCATGGCCTCGTCGATGATGTCCCTTGCGATCCCCTTTTTCTGATTTTCAACCTTTGTGGAGATCTCCGCTTCTTTGAAACCTGCCCCTGTCAGGATTTCTTTTGCCTTTTGAAGGGCATCGTTTACCAACTGGGTCTTTTTGTCCTGCATCGAGCAGAAAATTTCTTGCTGGGAGAAAAAATAGGGCGTTAATTCGGGACTGAAGATCTCGCAAGCGGCAGCGGTGTCCGGAATAACGCTAAACAACGTGATTTTGTGGTCAGGGGTGAACGACTTGGATATAAATTCCACCCCCCGCATCGCGTTCTCAGAATCATCAAAGGCCACCAAAATCTTCTTTTCCATAGCTTACCTCCTCTTCTTGACACATTTACCTTTCTGCCTGATACGCTCACAGGGAAAAATCGACGAGATAATGGAACCATCATAACCTATTCCACCCCGATATTGCAAAACATAACTCCATTTCTTTGAAAACATATTGCCTCAAGAGTATAAATCATGCAGATAGATGATTCGAGACCTTTGAAAAATGTTCAATTTTGGTCAAGGTCAAGCCTCCGGCCCAGAGG
>JACKQG010004796.1_pt1 | contig 15452 bp, 8 predicted proteins | sample 8237621 | NCBI WGS metagenome assembly JACKQG01 (sample SAMN15677084, study PRJNA649215) | marine metagenome | biome: marine; feature: Black Sea; material: saline water; isolation source: suspended particulate matter (SPM) from the Black Sea western gyre | collected 2013-06-09/2013-06-10 | depth... | reverse complement strand
AAAAGAAAATTAAAAGTCAAAGTGTAAAAAGTAAAATTATGGAGGCCCTTCGGGCAACTACTTGAATAGATCCCTCCACTGCGGTCGGGATGACGTTTTCGTATTTCGTATTGCGTATTAGGGCAACCACGTTGCAAATGATTATTGATGAATGACTATTGATTATTGGGATTGAGCCCTTCGACTCCGCTCAGAATGAAGGGGAGAGAAGTGGATTTCAGATTGGATGGCTTGTCTTTTTACACGTGTACACATGTAATGTCGTGTGTCAGAAAACAGCGTGTGCAAACAAGTTGCAGACCCTACCTTTTCGATTGATAATTGATGAATGGTTATTTGTTAGAGTGGTTTAGCGTTCTGGCCGGTAACTTTGGTTTCTGACGGTTTATCGTTTGTCGATTTTTTTTCAGCGACGGCGGTGACTGTTTCTTCCGGTTTGGAATCCGGTTGCGGCGAAACCATTCGTGGTGGAATCAAGAGCACGTTATCGCCGACTTCCACGCCGCTGACTATCTGAACGAAGGTGTTGTTAAAGGCCCCGGTTTCGACCTGACGTTCCTGGGGCCCGCTGTCGGTGGCGATATAACAAACCTTCCTGCCTGAGCGATTTGCAACAACCTGGACAGGCACAATCATAACATCGTTCAATTGCTCAACCAGAATCTCAACCTTTGCCGACATCCCGGGCCGCAGAGAACTGTGTGAATCCTCCATGCTGACCTTAGTGATGTAAACCTTGACGTCGGGACTGAGATAACCACGCTGCGTGTCAGGCAGGGGCGCAACGCTAAGCACTTTACCGTGAAAGGTTTTATCGGGAAAGGCTTCAGCAGTAATGGTCGCGCTCTGACCCGGTCGCACTTTATCGACATCGACCTCGTGGACACGGACCTCAACAATCAGTTCTGCGGTATTCGGAAGTGATATAATGGTCTGACGCTGAAAAACCTTGCCCCCTTCCTGGATAGGTCCTGCCTCTCTGTATCTGTAGGAGTCGCCGCTTGTACCATACACCACGAGGCCGGGCGCCGGCGCTTTGATCGTACAGGCAGCAACCTGTTTACTCCTTCTTTGCACGTCTTCTCTTGACTCAACTACATCTTCTTCTGCATTGCTGAGCCTGGCCTGGGCCTGTGCCATTCTCGAGCGGGCACGGGCCTGGGTCCGCCTGAGCTCATGTCCGGCTTCCTTGTACGCACTGAGTAACAGCATCGTTTGTTTTGGAAGACCGTAGAGCTTGTACAATCTCAGAGATTCGTCGGCACTTTCTTTTTGAATCCGATATCGCTCGACATCAAGCTCAGCACTCTTCAATTCAAGGGTAGAGGCGTAATTCGCATCGTAAAGCTTCTGTGTGCCCGTGAAAACATCCGTGGCCTTTTCGAGCTGTCCCCTGGCAAGAAGAATATCATTTTCAGATTGTTTTTGCTTCTGTAAGGCCTCCCCACCCAGGTTGTTGGCGTCGGCGAATAACTCCACCAGCGTCGCCGTCTCAATCGTCGCGTTAGGGTCTTTAGCCGCTTCATCGAGGAGTTTCTGCGAGGCGCTCTTTCCCAAGAAACTCTGGAGGTCGAGGAGGCCGAATTGCACCGCCAGTTTAGCCGCAGTAATATCGCTTTCGTTCTGGTTTTGCTGAATGTGATAATTCTCCTGAGCCTCGGTAAGCATTGCCTCGTCACTGGCAAGGCCTTTTTCTTCTTCTTTGAGTCTTTCTTCCAAACTCGAAGAATCCAGCTCCACGAGCAGCTTTCCGGCATCTACATCTTGCTGTGTAACGTAAGTACCTTCGGGAACAAGCCTAATTATAGTCGCCTCATTATAGACCTCGGACCTGATATCTATCGTCTGGTTGGCTTTGGTGCTGCCACTCTCGGTCACTGTGATGGTGAGGTCGTCTTTACGCACTTCGAAAGTGCCGCCAGCCCCGCCGGTATCAGCCGAGGTGGAGGATCTCATCCACCCTGAGAATATAACTGCGGTCACTGCAATAGCTGCCAAAAGAAGGATTAGCCAAAACCGTCTGCTCTTGCGCACCTTCGCACTGGGACTCAGCATCCCATTTGCCGTCTCGTTTCGTCTTTTTTCGCGTATTACCATCGCTTTACCTCACGACTCATTTTACCCACTCGACCTGGCAGCTTGATAAAACTTAAGATATATGATTTTATCGCATTCAGATTGGAATTGCAACCTCTTATTCCTTGTTAGGGAGCTGTTTTTAGTGCGATTCATAACATCGAACAGTCACGCAGACACAAAGTGGTGGAGTAATTAAAACCGGTGCTAAACGCAGGTAGAAATGCCCCCGGCAAAAAAACAAGCAAGCACACACCGAGGGTAAACTCATTTAATTTATTATTGACGATTCGGAAGGGCGGTTCGCGAACCTCCCCAACAACAATAACGACATGCACACACCTGTTGTAAAGTCATATAAAGAAAATGGAAAAGTCTTGAAATTTATTGTAGTTGGGCTTATATGGAAGGTTTCTGTTTTGAAAATAGCGTCAAAAACGGTTTGAGTTAAAGGTGACCAAGGGAAGCTCTAAATATGAAAGGACTGATTTATGGGTGGCTTTGAGACATTGGACTGGATAGCGATTGCAGGTTACTTCGGCATTATGCTGGTAATAGTCTGGTGGGTGGTCCTGCAGAAGCAGAGGACTTCGACGGATTATTTCTTAGCCGGCAGAAATATGCCGTGGTTTGTTGTCGGTGCTTCAATCTTTGCCTCAAATATCGGTTCAGAACATATCGTCGGACTGGCGGGGCAGGGGTCCACCAGCGGTATGGGTATGGCACACTGGGAACTGCACGCCTGGTGCGTGGTCATGCTGTCCTGGCTGTTTATACCGTTTTATTACCGCTCGAAGGTCTTTACCATGCCGGAGTTTCTTGAGAAGCGGTTCAATCCGGCCTCCCGCTGGATATTGTCTATAGTGTCACTTATAGCTTATGTGTTTACGAAGGTATCGGTGACAGTGTATGCGGGGGGTGTGGTTTTTAATGTGCTTTTGCCTGAGATAAATATACCGATAACAGATAATTTTGCTCTCGACGCGTTCTGGATAGGGGCGCTGTTGACGGTTACCCTTACCGGAGTATATACAGTACTCGGCGGTCTGCGAGCTGTCGTTTATACCGATACGGTCCAGACGGTCATTCTTTTAATCGGCTCATTCTTTATTACTTATTTCGGTCTGAGCAAGCTCGGCGGCTGGGGCGAGCTGCAGACAATATGCAGTGATAATATTGAAAAATTTGCACTGTGGCGGCCAAATACCGATCCGGATTTCCCGTGGCTGGGTATATTAATAGCTTCACCTATTATCGGGATATGGTACTGGTGCACTGACCAGTATATCGTGCAGAGGGCGCTTTCAGCTAAAGACCTTAAGAACGCCCGTCGCGGCGCTCTTTGGGGCAGTTTTTTGAAAGTATGGCCGGTTATGATTTTCATCGTGCCCGGTCTTATCGGCTATGCACTGCATCAAAAAGGACTCATTACAATCCCTATGAAAATGGCTGAGGGTCAGGAAGTGCTTGACGGGGACAAAGTCTTTGCGGTTATGGTCAGCTCACTGCTACCGGCCGGTCTGCGTGGTTTGGTAGTCGCAGGCTTATTGGCGGCTTTGATGAGCTCGCTGTCATCGCTTTTCAATTCGTGCGCTTCGCTTTTTACGGTGGATATTTATGAAAAGATCAATCCTAATGCATCCGAACGGCATCTGGTGACGGTTGGTAGAATCGCGACGCTGGGGGTAGTTGTAATGGGAATAATCTGGATTCCCGTTATGCAACGGGTTTCCCAGGGGGGTCTATACAAGTATCTCCAGGATACGCAAAGCTATCTGGCGCCGCCGATAACCGCGGTCTTTCTTCTTGGCCTTTTCTGTAAGCGGATTAACGGCAAGGGCGCGGTGGCCGGCCTGACGATTGGTTTTATCGCGGGTATGACCAAACTTATTCTGCAGGCACTGACTGGGGGTGATGATGCCTATGTTACATCGCCCGAATGGCTGGTTAATGTCGGACAGTACAACTTCCTCTTTGCTTCGGGCTGGCTGCTGTTAATAAGCATTGTAGCCATCGTGGGGGTGTCACTGGTGACGGCCCCGCCGAACTACGAACAAATTGCTGAATTGACCTTTGCCACGGCCACGGCCGAACAGAAGAAGGAAATCCGTGAAAGCTGGGGGCTTACAGAAGTGCTGATGACAGTCGTGGTTTTAGGGCTTGTGCTTGGACTGTATTTATATTTCAGTTTCTGGCTGAACTAATTTTTAACAGAGAAGTATTACTGATAGAACTCTCTATAAGTAACGAGAAGATTAATATAAAAAGTACCGAGACGAGAAAGGATGTAGAAATGGATCAAAAACAGTCGCCAATAAAGGCTGAGTACGGTATAGATATGACCTTTGTTACGTTTGAAGATGAGCAAATCCTCGAAGAAGCACAAATCAGGGAACTGCATAAGTCTTTAGAATCTGTTATCGAAAAGAACCAAGAAAACCAGTTGGTTCTTAATTTTGCCAATGTGAGATTCATGACATCCGCCATGCTGGGGCTATTGGTAAGAATCCACAAGAGGGTAGGCGAACGCGGCGGCAAATTAGAATTGCGTAATTTGGACAAGAATCTCCACAAACTTTTCGAAATCACGCAACTGACAAAGATATTTAATATATCTTAGTGTGCAACAGAAGGAAGGGGCAGAGAATTATTCCTACTTTTCCTGACCGGAAAGTAGTGCGGCCCGAAATTTTGTTTTGAAGAAGAAATGAAAATACGCAATAAATTATTGATTTTATTCCTGAGCGTATCTGTTGTTCCATTGGTAGCATATTTCATCTTCGATATCTCATTTTCACATCATGTACGAAATCGAATCCAAAGAGCATTGTGGTCGGCGGTTGAGGAAAGGGCACACGACACACTCATACAGACAATCAAGAACTATGAGGAGAAGCTCAAACTCTCGCGTCAGGCAGCGCGGTTCGGAATCCGTCATTATGTTGATCAGGTCCAGCAGAACCTGTGGGAGATCAATGTAAGCAGAGAGGGTCCAAGCGCACGCCGCTCTTTTATTCAACCGCCATCGGAAGATATACCGGCTGAAACGAATATCAAATACAAATTCACCAACCACCAGCTACAGTCAAATCAAGTGATGGATTTCGGGTCACAGTTTGTTCAGTCCAGTCAGAGTGAATCTCAAAATTCCTTTCAGGCAAAATCAACACAACTGGCCCGTACATGCAGAAATATATATGCCATTAATCCTGAATCTATACTATGGATATACACCATCTTCGAAGACGGGACAGTCGGGCTGTACCCATCTCCCGGCCTGTGGCCGTATGAGCAGGAGTATGATTTGCGGAAAGAATCCTGGTATGATAATGCAAAAGGGCGCAGACAGTTTATCCCCACTCAGCGCATCGAACCACTAACAGGCAGAACGGTCATGACTACAACACTTCCTCTTTTCGACCAGGACAATACTTTTGCAGGCGTTATAGCAGTAGATATCGATCTATCGGGTATGCTGGACAAAATGGAAATTCCTCAAGAGTGGCAGAAAGGGGCCTGGAAACTTCTGATACGGCTTCCGCGACGGCAGGAGTCGGATCCGAACGATGCCGAAGTCATCTGCTGCACGACATTTCTGCAAAGCCAGGAAGGTCCCGGCAAACCCTCCAGGCTCATTGATATATGCAGTCCTCAGGACGCCGAGCATATGATTGAAGATTCCCGCAAAGGAAACGCAGGCTTCATACGCCGGCCTTACAATGGTGTTGATTCTCTTTGGGTTTACGGCTCTTCAGAACGCGGAGGGGGCTTTCCCATGCTGGTGGTCCCTTATCAACTAATCACGGAGCAGGCGAAAAATGCTCAAGATATGCTCTTTCGAGATAATATCCGTTCAATACAAATCATCACTTTTCTGATTTTTATCGTAATAGCAGCTGCGGTTGTTCTTGCAGTAATGCGTGCCCATAAATTAACGGTGCCTATTACCCATCTGGCCGACGCGGCCGGGAAACTGGCCCAGGGGGATTTCGACGTCAGGGTAAACATCACTACAAACGATGAGCTTCAGCAGTTGGGGGACATCTTCAACCAGACCGGCCCGAAACTCAAGGCCATGGAGAAGATGCAAGGATCGCTTGAATTAGCAAGAGCGATACAACAGAACCTTTTACCCGGGACTGCTCCGAAACTCGAAGGCTTCGAGCTGGCCGGCAATTGTAAGTATTGCGATGAGACCGGAGGGGATTATTATGATTTTATTGAATTGAATCAACTCGGGTCGGGCATTGTTGGAATAGCACTTGGTGATGTGACCGGTCATGGAATCGGGGCGGCCCTGTTGATGGCCACTGTCAGGAGTGTTCTCAGGAGTAATGCCCAACATTATGGAGCCGACCTTACAAAACTTTTTGAAGTTCTCAACCGGCATATTGAAAGCGATACCGACTACGATAAATTCATAACGCTTTTCTATGGCATCCTTGATGCAAATCAAAAATCTCTTTTATGGGTTTCCGGAGGGCACGACCCTGCTTTGTGGTATCATAAAGACAACGGCAAGATCGAAGAATTGCCAAATACAGGTATGCCGGTCGGGATAATGGAAAACGCAAGTTTTGGGCAAGGCGGGCCTGTATTTCTTAAGGCCGGTGATGTCGTTGTTGTTGGGACCGATGGAATCTGGGAGGCACAAAACGAGGGTGGAGTTATGTTCGGCAAAGATCGGCTTCGCAATATCATAATAAGAGACAACGACAAGTCAGCAACTGAGATTTGTTCGGAAATAATTGATGATGTTACCAATTTCAGCTCGCCTACGCCGCAACTTGATGATATCACCCTCGTTGTGATAAAATCTGTTTAGACAACACTATCTTCCTTCTGCATTTCAATATTCGCCATTAGATGAAAAGCCAAATCCCTGAAAAAACTTCTATAAAAAAATAATACAGCATAAATAAAAGCCTGAAAAAAATAACGGATGAGTATTATTTTAATTGTCCTCTCTAACACATAAAGGTATTATCAATTATTGAAGAGATTCCGCACCTCTTATAGACATCTTGGATGATTGCTACTACGATTGTTGATATTGCTGCTTTTTCTAAAAAAGTGTACAGCCTTTGAACATTTCACCTATGTCGAACTTAATTAGGAATATTTGGGAAAGAGACCATCCAAGTGGATTTTATTAGACACTCTAAATTAAATAGGGAGAAATATTATGAGATTCAGAAAGAAATGTATTATGCCCGTAATATCAACTATTTTAGTGGTTTTTGCAGGTGCGATGATTGGCTTTGGAATATATGGCTGTAAAAAACAAGAGCCGCAGGAGGAAGAAATCACGTCAACAGAGACAGTTGAGCAAGAGCCGTCAAAAGAAAATATCTCACCAACAGATTCTGGTTCTGTGGGAAATGTAAACAAGATTGCTTTTGCTTCAGACAGAGATGGAAATTATGAGATTTATATTATGAATGCAGATGGCAGCGGTTTGAAAAGACTTACTAATAATGCTCATGATGATATATTCCCCTCATGGTCTCCGGATGGAAGGAAGATAGCTTTTGAATTCAGGAAAGATGAAAATCCTGAAATTTATGTTATGAATGCTGATGGAAGCAAGCAAACGAATCTGACAAATAATTCTTCTCGGAACCAGGTTCCCTGCTGGTCTCAAGATGGACAGAAGATAGCATTCCATTCACTCAGTGAAGAAAGTTTTGAAATATATGTTATGAATCCAGATGGAAGAAACAAAAAAAGACTAACAAACAATCGCAGTCATGATATGAGTCCTTCCTGGTCTCCAGATGGAATGAAGATAGCCTTTTGTTCAGAAAGAGATGGAAATTCTGAGATTTATATTATGAATGCGGATGGAAGTGATCAGGAGAGGTTAACAAACAATCCTGCTCGTGATACGGGTCCTTCGTGGTCTTCCGATGGGAAAAAGATAGCTTTTACTTCAAACCGGGATAAGAATTTTGGGATTTATGTTATGAATACAGATGGAAGCGGGCAGAAAAGATTGACAAATAATCCTGCTAATGAAGGAAATCCCTCATGGTCTCCTAATGGAAAGAAAATAGCTTTTGTTTCAAGCAGAGATGGAAATAATGAGATTTATGTAATGAATACAGATGGAAGCGAGCAAAAAAGATTGACAAATAATCCGGCACGAGAGAGGTGGCCTTGCTGGTCGCCGATGGCGCTTTCGGGAAATACAATAGAATAATTACTTAAAATTGACAAAAGTAAGATTTTTCATAAAAGCGTTAAATGAGAAATGTCAAACTCCGTTAACATTGATGAGTTTAAACCGTTATCTTATTCTTACTGAGCCGTTATTGGTCCTTAGGTAAACTTTACCGACACAAAAGAGCTGGCCTGCATCAAAGGCCTCTATTAATCTTCTCCTTTTCTTTCCTATTACCGTCAAGGGAAGGTCTGTTTTTATGGAGCCATTATGTGTCCAGGCTGGTTTTAAGTAATGATTATCTTTCATAGTTATATTCCCTTATATTACTGAGCTTCTCTATTCTGTCCTGATAGACGTTCGTGATGTGCCATTTATTGCAAACAAACCATTGAATCACTTTATAAAATTCGGAATTTTCAAAGCCGAATTGAACGCTTGACAAATCAGGCAAAAGCATCTACTATCAGCATAGGGAATAATTAATTTTTTAAGAGGGCAAATTATGGCATATACAATCGGACTTGATTACGGGACCAACTCTGTGAGAGCTTTGTTGGTTGATGTGGCCAACGGCAATGAGTTAGGCACGTCGGTATATGAATATGAAACGGGCGAGGCCGGCATTATTCTTGATTCGGCCGACCATAACCTGGCAAGGCAAAATCCTGCCGACTACATAAAGGGCATTGAGGTTACCATAAAAGCAGCAATTGCACAGGCCAGGAAAGCCGACAAGAATTTCGACACCAACCGGATAATAGGCATCGGCATTGATACAACGGGCTCGACGCCTATACCTGTGGATGAAAACGGCATACCTTTGAGTATGTCAGAGCCCTTCAAGGACAATCCAAACGCCTACGCCTGGCTTTGGAAAGACCACACCGCCCACGCCGAGGCGGCGGAGATTACCGAATCAGCTCAAAAAGAACATCCCGAATACCTCGCCAAATGCGGGGGGACATATTCATCCGAATGGTTTTTCAGCAAGGTGCTTCACTGTCTGCGAACCGATCCTGCGGTTTTCGATGCGGCATATAGCTGGGTAGAATGCTGCGATTATATTCCTGCGGTTTTAACGGACACTGCAAAGCCGGACATGATTAAACGAAGCCGCTGTGCCGCCGGCCATAAAGCTATGTTCAATAGCCAGTGGGGCGGGCTGCCTGCAGAAGATTTCCTCGCAAAACTCGATCCCAAGCTCGGAGCACTTCGCGAGAGGCTGTATGATGAAACCTATACTGTTGAAACACAAGCAGGAACGCTTACGGAGCAATGGGCGCTGAAGCTCGGATTGCCCGCAGGTATCCCCGTAGCGGTGGGGGCCTTCGATGCTCACTTAGGTGCAGTCGGCTCCGGCATCGCTCCGGGCAAACTGATTAAAATAATCGGCACCAGCACATGTGATATGCTTGTCTTTGAGACAAGCAGAGAACTGGCGGATGTGCCCGGCATATGCGGCATAGTCGATGGTTCCATCCTGCCGGGCTTCTTCGGTCTTGAGGCGGGTCAATCCGCGGTAGGTGACATCTTTAACTGGTTCGTTAATTATATCCAGGCCGGCGGAAAAGAGGCCGGCTCTCATGAAGCTCTTACGGAAAGGGCGGCAAATCTTAAGCCGGGTCAGTCCGGCCTGTTGGCGCTTGACTGGAACAACGGCAACAGAACAATACTCGTTGACCAGAGATTGACCGGGCTATTGGTGGGACAAACATTGCACACAAGGCCGGAAGAAATTTACAGGGCACTGATAGAAGCAACGGCATTCGGGGCCCTTACAATTATCAACAGATTCGAGGAATACGGCGTTAAGGTTTCAGAAGTAATAAACTGCGGAGGGATTGCCGAAAAGAATCCTCTGCTTATGCAGATTTATTCCGACGTAACCGGAAGGCAGATGAACATTTCCCGTTCAGTCCAGAGCTGTGCGCTGGGTTCCTGTATAGCCGGGGCCGTGGTAGCAGGTAAAAAGACCGGCGGTTTCGATAATGTACCCGACGCCCAGGGCGCTATGTGCGGGATTAAGGATGTCACTTATAAGCCTATAGAGGAAAATCATAAGCTCTATACAAAATTATATGCCCTTTATAAACAGTTACACGATGCCTTTGGTACAACGAATTATTCCGGCAAACTGGCAAACGTTATGAAAGAGCTTTTGGATATAAAAGACAGCGTTTGATTTTTTGAGAGGGCTTGCTGTGTACGAAGATTTAAGAAAAGCTGTTTGCGATGCAAACCTTGAACTGCAAAAGCAAAAGCTCGTTATTTATAGTTGGGGCAATGTAAGTGAAATATACCGCTCGAAAGGCGTAATAGCCATAAAACCCAGCGGTGTTATGTACGAGGAGCTGACTGCCGAAAAAATAGTATTACTTGATTTGGATGGAAATATTATCGAAGGGACCCTCAAACCCTCGTCGGATACGCCGACCCATCTTGAACTTTACAGAAATTTCGAATCTATCGGCGGTATATGCCATGCCCATCCAGTCGGGGCAACTACGTGGGCACAGGCATGTAAGGGAATTCCATGTTTCGGCACGACCGGCGCCGATTATTTTTACGGGGCGGTGCCTGTCACTGATGTAATGACGGAAGATGAAATACAAAGCGATTATGAGCTGAACACGGGAAAGTGTATTGTCAGACGATTTGCCGGCATGGATCCAATGGCAATGCCAGCGGTGCTTGTGGCCAACCATGGCCCTTTCACCTGGGGCAAATCCGCCTCGGCTTCCGTCGAATCTATGGTTGTGCTGGAGCAGACGGCGGCAATGGCTCTGGGCACTATAACTATAAATCCCCAGCAAGGGCCTATCAGCCAGGCCCTTCTTGACAAACATTACCTTCGGAAACACGGTAAGAACGCTTATTACGGCCAACTTTAATTTTGTCTCTTGATTTTTTAGGAGAAATAAAAATGAAAAAAACAACGTTCGGAGTAATCGTCGGAAACAGAGGTTTTTTCCCGGATGCGTTAGCAAAGCAGGGACGAAAAGATATACTTGATGTGCTCAAGAAAAACGGTTTCAACTCGGTCGCTTTATCGATGCAGCAGACGAAATACGGTGCGGTTGAGACTTTCGAGGATGCCAAGAAATGTGCCGCTCTTTTTTCAGAAAAGGCCGACAAAATTGACGGGGTAATCGTAACACTGCCGAACTTCGGTGATGAAAAAGGAGTGGCCGAGACAATCAAACGCTCAGGGCTTAATGTCCCGATTCTGATACACGCCGAACCGGATGCACAGGACAAAATGAGCATAGCCAACAGGCGGGATTCTTTCTGCGGCAAGATGAGTGTTTGTAACAATCTCAGGCAAGCCGGTATTCCATTTACGCTGACGAACTCACACACAGTAAAGGCTGCCTCGGCTGAGTTCAAAAAAGATTTGAGTGATTTTGCTTCGGTGTGCAGAATTATTAAAGGCTTAAAGAACGCCAGGTTCGGCGCTATCGGAGCCCGCACCGGTGCTTTTAATACTGTTCGCTTCAGCGAAAAAATCCTCGAGCTATCGGGCATTTCGGTAGAGACGATAGATTTATCCGAAATTCTCGGGAGAGTTGACCGGCTTAGCGATAACGACAGGGCAGTGAAGAGAAAATTGAACGCTATCCAGAAATACATCCCGACCAAATCTATTCCTACCGACAAACTCTTAAAGATGGCCAAATTCGGTTATGTTGTGGATAAATGGATTCGAGAGACCGAGCTTGACGGTACGGCCATTCAGTGCTGGACTTCTCTTGAGGAATTCTTTGGTATAGTACCCTGTACACTTATGAGCATAATGAGCGAGTCGCTGGTTCCGAGCGCATGCGAGGTTGATATAACGGGCTTGCTGGGAATGTACATTCTTCAATTGGCCGGCGGCACACCCAGCGCCCTTTTAGACTGGAACAATAACTACGGCTCCGACCCTGACAAGACCGTCTTGTTCCATTGCAGCAATCTGCCAAAGTCATTTTTCAAGAGTTCAAAAATGGACTACCAGGAGATTATTGCCGGGGCCGTCGGAAAGGACAACACTTACGGAACCATTGTCGGCAGGATAGCACCGGGCAAGGCGACTTTCTGCAGAACCGCCACCGACGATAGCGCCGGTATCATCAGCGTTTATGTAGGTGAGGGTGAATTTACAAACGACAAACTCGATTCATTCGGTGGATATGGCGTGATGAAAATCGCAAATCTTCAGAGGCTTTTGCAATACATATGCAGGATGGGCTTCGAACATCACGTTGCAGTAAACAAGACAGAAAAAGCCGACGCAATAGCAGAAGCTCTTGAAAACTATATGGGCTGGGATGTGTATCAGCATCGATAGAACCAAGATACTCTAACAGTTTCCAGCCGGGCAAAATATACTGCAAAATCGAAAGGAGCATATCATGAGGGCAAAAGAGATAGCTATATTAATATTGGGGATTTGTCTGGCAACAGGTCTTCAGGTATGCAGTGCCGATGAAAAGAGTAATACCCCAAAGGATTATCCTATCGGGCCGGTACCTTTCACTGATGTCGAGCTTACGGACGATTTCTGGGCGCCCCGGATTGAGACGAACAGAAAGGTCTCGATTCCTTATGCTTTCAGGAAGTGCGAAGAGACCGGCCGGATTGATAATTTTGCCATAGCAGGCGGCCTGATGAAAGGTGAACATCGGGCCAACTATCCTTTCGATGATACGGACCCGTATAAAATTCTCGAAGGCGCTTCATATTCTTTAGATGTTCGTCCGGACAGGAAGCTTGACAGATATCTCGATGTATTGATAGTAAAGATTGCCGCTGCACAGGAGGACGACGGCTACCTGTTCACCTGCCGGACTAACAAGGCGAAGAACTTAATCAACTGGTACGGCGATAAACGCTGGTCAAAACTCAGCGGCAGTCACGAATTGTATAACATGGGTCATCTCTATGAGGCGGCGGTGGCACATTATCAGGCCACCGGCAAACGCACACTGCTGAATGTCGCGATTAAAAATGCCGACTTTCTGGATACAGTCTTCGGCCCGGGCAGGAATGAAACCGCACCGGGCCATCAGATAATTGAGATGAGCCTGGCCAGACTCTTCCGGGAAACAGGTGACGAGAAGTATCTGAGACTGGCCAAGTTTTTTCTTGATACCCGCGGCCCTGATGGAAATCCATACAACCAGTCGCATAAGAAAGTTACCGAACAAGAAGAAGCCGTCGGTCATGCTGTCCGTGCATCTTATATGTATTGCGGTATGGCGGATGTGGCGGCGCTGACCGCAGACCACAGCTACCTTAAGGCAATCGACCGGATTTGGGAGAACGTCGTCTCCAAGAAACTTTATCTTACGGGAGGCATTGGGGCCAAGGGCTCGGGTGAAGCTTTCAGCAAAAATTACGATTTACCCAACGAAACCGCTTACTGTGAAACCTGTGCGGCTATCGGAAACGTTATGTGGAACCACCGGATGTTTCTGTTTCACGGTGATGGAAAGTATGTCGATGTGCTGGAGCGGACTTTATACAACGGATTGATTTCAGGTGTGTCACTGGAAGGTGACACATTTTTTTATCCCAATCCTCTTGCCTCGCGGGGCCAGCATAAGCGCAGTCCCTGGTTCGGCTGCGCCTGCTGTCCTGGTAATATGACCCGCTTTGTCTCTTCGGTTCCCGGATACATATACGCACAGGATGAAGACAATCTGTATGTCAACCTGTTCGCCGGCGGCACGGGTAGTGTCAGGATGAAAGGGAACACGGTACAGATAAAACAACAAACTCGATATCCCTGGGACGGTGCCGTTAAGATAACAATTAATCCTGAAAAATCAGCAAATTTTACAGTTCGCATTCGCATTCCCGGCTGGGCGCAGAACAATCCTGTACCAAGTGATTTGTATCGATACGCAAGCAGCAGTGATGAAAAAGCGTCACTGAAAGTTAACGGTGACACAACCGCCTTAAACATGGGCAAAGGTTTCGCCCGGCTTAACCGCCGTTGGAAGAAGGGGGATGTGATTGAATTAAATCTGCCGATGCCGGTGCGGCGTGTGCTGGCCCACAAAAATGTGACAGACAACGTTGGAAAGGTGGCGCTGGAGAGGGGTCCTATTGTATATTGCGCCGAATGGCCTGATAACGACGGCCATGTTCTTAATGTTGTTCTGCCGGATAAAGCGAAACTAACAAGTGAATATCGTAAAGATATGTTCAATGGTGTTAATGTGGTTCACGCCAAGGCTGTGGGGCTGAGCTACTCCGATGACGGCAAAACTTTATTAAAGAAAGAGCAGGATTTCACGGCTATTCCCTATTATGCATGGGCGCATCGCGGCGCCGGTGAAATGGCGGTCTGGCTGGCAAGTAATGAGTCAGCGGCACAGCCCGTAACACCCAAAGGGATGATTCGTAATGCTTCTTTCGAGGAGGCAATCGATAATCAACCTGTCGCATGGAAACCTCAAACATACGGAGGAAAAGCAGAATTCGAATACTCCAGCGACTATCGAACCGGTAACAGAAGCGTTATGATTTCCTCCCAAAATGGCGCTGACGCCGGCTGGCTAACTACTGCAACTGTCAAGCCTCATTCGAAATACAGGCTGTCCGCCTGGATTAAGACGGAAAATCTGGTTGCTGGTTCAAGCAAAGGAGCTCTGCTGAATCTGCACAACATGCAGCCCCTGCAAACGCCAGCGGTTACCGGAACGAAAGACTGGACAAAGGTGGAGGTTGAATTTGATACGAGCGACAACGCCGCTGTGCAGATTAACTGTCTGTTCGGCGGCTGGGGACTGGCCAAAGGCAAAGCATGGTTTGATGATGTGAGCCTTGAGCTTCTTTCAACAAAAACAATGAAGCCGGCAGTCAAGATTGATGCTGATACAACTGCCGAGCCAATCTCGAAGTATATTTACGGACAGTTTATAGAGCATCTCGGCCGATGTATCTACGGCGGCATCTGGGCGGAAATGCTCGAAGACCGCAAGTTCTATTTCCCGATTACTGAGAATTACAATCCCTATAGCAGGAGACGCAGCATCCCCCGAGATAATCCGTTCGCGGTAGTAGGCGCCTCTCCATGGCAAATCGTAGGCTCGCCCGATTCGGTTACTATGGTCAAGGAGGATTCATTTGTCGGCGTGCACACACCACTGCTTCAGCCTGGCAATGGTATCCAACCACTTGACATGGGACTTGTACAAGATATACAATACGCCGGTTCTAT
>JACKQG010004795.1_pt1 | contig 15455 bp, 13 predicted proteins | sample 8237621 | NCBI WGS metagenome assembly JACKQG01 (sample SAMN15677084, study PRJNA649215) | marine metagenome | biome: marine; feature: Black Sea; material: saline water; isolation source: suspended particulate matter (SPM) from the Black Sea western gyre | collected 2013-06-09/2013-06-10 | depth... | reverse complement strand
TTTTTAACCGTAGCTTCTGGCTATGCTGAAAATATTCGCCTTGTTATCTCCAAAATTTCCTGCGACTTTTTACACATTACATACTTGACATGACACTAGTTGTGGCTAAGATAAAAACAAAAACTAAGGCTCATCATCACCTTAACACATTAAACCACCAAAGGCTTGTGCGCCTAGGCGTGCGGGCAGGCACTTTAAAACTTTAAAAAGGAATATCATGCCAACATTAGTAGAATGCGTCCCGAATTTTAGTGAGGGAAGAGATCAAGACACGATTAATCACATAACTGATGCGATTACAGCAGTTGACGGAATCACCCTGTTGGATGTCGACCCCGGGGCAGACACAAACCGCACTGTGGTAACATTTGTCGGAAGCATCGAAGCAGTGGAGGAAGCAGCTTTTCGCGGGATTCAAAAAGCATCCGAAGTCATTGATATGCGGTCACAAAAAGGAACACACCCACGCATGGGAGCGACGGATGTCTGTCCGTTTGTACCGGTTAGTGATGTAACAATTGATGACTGCATTGCGTTATCGAAGCGAGTCGGCAAAAGAGTCGGGGATGAATTGCAAATTCCGGTTTATCTTTACGAGCATTCTGCACAAAAGCCGGAGTGGGAAAAATTGCCGAATATCCGCGTAGGAGAATACGAAGCGTTACCGGACAAGCTAAATCAACCGAAGTGGAAACCTGATTTTGGTCCTGCAAAGTTTAATGCCCGTGCAGGAGCGACCGTAATGGGTTGCCGTGAATTCTTGATTGCCTACAATATTAATCTAAATACCAAAGATGCAAGGCTTGCCACGGATATCGCCTTTGAACTACGTGAAAAAGGCAGAAGCCTCCGAAGACCTCATCCGACTTCAAAAAATCTTTTAGATGGAGATATTATTCGATATCAAGATGGTGCATATCTTTGCAGTTATTGTGATGAAATATTTGAAACAACAAACGAATTGGTTACTCACAGTACATTAGCTCACGAATTTGATTTAAGAGAATGGTGGAAATCAAATAGTCAAAATGAAACAGCCTTAAATAGAAAACCGGTGAAACGTCCGGGAGTATTTAAAGATGTAAAAGGTATTGGTTGGTATGTAGATGCTTTTAATCGGGCACAAATATCCATTAATTTCAATGATTATAAATCCTCAACCATTCATGACGTGTTTGACAAAGCCTGCGAGCTAGCCACTGAAAGAGGTATCCGTGTAACCGGAAGTGAATTGGTTGGGCTGATTCCGTTAGAAGCACTGTTGATGACCGGAAGACATTATCTGAAAAAACAACATCGAACAACAGGTGTATCAAATGAGATGATTGTTGAAGCTGCCATACAATCGCTTGGATTGAATGATGTTGCTCCGTTTAATCCAAATGAAAAAATTATCGATTATGCGGTAAGCACAGAAGAGGGCGGATTGATGACAATGTCCGCATCAGATTTTGTGGATGAATTAGCATCGAACAGCGCCGCACCGGGAGGGGGAAGTGTCTCCGCTCTTGCCGGTAGCTTGGGGGCAGGGCTTACATCCATGGTGGCAGCATTAAGCCATGAGAAGAAAGGGTTTTTCGATAAAAAACCACTAATGGAAACTGCCGGAGTTGAAGCACAAAAAATAAAAGACAGGTTGACCTTTTTAGTCGATGAAGATACGAATGCCTTTATAAAAGTTATGGAAGCCAATCGACTGTCGTCCGGTACGGCCGAAGAGGAAATCGACAAGAGAAAAGCAGTATTGCGTGCAAATAAGTATGCGATTTTAGTCCCATGGGAAGTGGCAGAATTATCATTTCGAGTCATGGAATTAGCGAGAAAAATGGTAGAAGAAGGAAACCCGAATTCTGTAAGTGATGCAGGAGTCGCCGGAGAAGTCGGCTTAGCGGCTGTGAGAGGGGCTTGTATGAATGTCCTTATCAATTTACCCGGAGTTAGCGAGGATGAATCCTTTGTGCAAGAAATGAAAACACAGGTGAAACTGCAAATTCAAAATGCAGAAAATCTTCACAGAGAAATTTTTGAAAAAACAATGAAAATAATCAGCTAAATATTATAAAACGTGATTAAACGATTATCAGAAGATTTACGAAATAAAATTTCCGCAGGAGAGGTTGTTGAACGGCCGGCATCTGCTGTAAAAGAATTGATTGAAAACAGTTTGGATGCCGGGGCAACAGAGATTGTTGTCGTGGTGGAATCCGGCGGACAGAGACTCATTCAGATTACAGATAACGGAAGTGGAATTTCTCCTGAGGATTTACCGCGTGCAGTGGAGCGCTACACCACCAGTAAAATTGTCAGCTTAGATGATTTGTTCAACATTAACACATTGGGTTTTCGAGGAGAAGCTTTAGCCAGCATTGCCTCTGTATCTGAAATGGATATAGTTTCAGCACCGGAGAATGGAGAAGGCGCTGAAATTAATGTGCGGAACGGTGTTGCCTCTGATATCAAACCCGCTCCCGAAGTCCGGGGGACGCAAATTACAGTACGGAATTTATTTTATAACACACCGGCTCGACGTAAATTTATGAAGTCTCCTCGTGTGGAACTTCGACAGATTGTGATGATGGTTAAACGGCTTGCATTGGCGTATCCTGAGGTCGACATGACGCTCATTGCGGATAACAAAAACATCCTGACCGTTCAATCCGAACCATTGAAAGATAGAATTGTCTCTCTGTTTGACCCTACCTACCACGATCAGTTATTACCCGTACATGTTGAAAAAGGAGATTATGCCTTCTCGGGTTTCGTCGGAAATTTAAACCTCATTAGAACGCGTCCCGGAGAACAATATGTGTTTCTGAATCGAAGATACATCAAAGACAGGCTGTTGAACTCTGCAGTTTATTCCGGGTATCAGTCACTCACACGCAGAGGAGAATTTCCATTTTTCGTTCTGAATTTATCCGTTCCGACAAACCAAGTGGATGTGAACGTCCACCCAATGAAAACTGAAGTACGGTTTAAGGATGAATGGAGACTGTATCACGTTCTAAAATCAGGTGTCACTGATTCTCTTGTGGAAATATTGGATACTATTCCCTATTTTGAAAAATCTCTTTCGTATACAGAGCAATTTCCTGAACCGGGAGGGGCATCCTCCGGGAAACAAGCCGGATTATCTTTTGACCGAAATATCCCTGAACCGACGAAACTGCCTGAGCATCTTGAACGGGCGAAGAATTATGCGTCTGAACTTGCCACAAGACAAGAAACTCCCGGGCACATTGATATGGGCAATATTTGGCAGGTACACTCAAAGTATATTGTGTCGCAAGTGAGCAGTGGCTTGGTCATCATTGATCAGCATGTTGCCCATGAACGAATTCTTTTTGAGGAAGCCATGAACGCATTCGATGTAAACCCGATGGCTTCGCAAACATTATTATTTTCAGAGAAACTGGATTTTTCACCGGATGAATACTCCACCTTGTTAGATGTGCTTCCTTATTTGGAAAAAATTGGATTTAGGATGGAAGAAGCAGGGAAGAATTCGGTAAATATTACATCAATTCCTTCAGAGATGGGATGGGGAAATGAACGCCGTGTGATTAAAGATATTCTTGATCATTACCTGAGCCATCAAAAAGAATATAGTTCATTACAGGAAAACCTTGCAGCATCCTTTGCCTGCAAAGCTGCTATAAAGGCAGGTGATACATTAACGGGCGAGGAAATGCAGACATTGGTGAGCCGGCTATTTGGGACAAAGCATCCTTATTATTGTCCCCACGGCCGCCCGATTATTGTTCGATTGACGTTGGATGAATTAGACAAACGATTTGAACGATTGTAACTTTGGAGTAAATTGATTGTCCTGTAGAAATAAACTTAGCATTTCAGAGGATAATATGTGGACTCATAAGTAAAATCGCCACATTCTTTTTGAATCGACGTTAGGCGGTTCAAACATTAACATCAACCAAGGCGGACAGTCAGTCGATGTATTCCATATATAAAAAAAGCCCCGGTAGCGGGGCTTTTTTTATGAACTCAATTTTGTTTAGTATCGGGGTCTCCTTGCGGGACGATCCTCTCTAGGTCGAGCTTCATTAACCTTCAGCGCTCTGCCATGAACTTCTTTATCATTCAGTTCGCTAATTGCTTTTTCACCATCTTCTTTTTCAGACATTTCAACAAATCCAAAGCCCTTAGAACGACCTGTGTATTTATCTGTGATAATCTGAACCTTTGTTACGGAGCCAAATTCAGCAAATAGTTCACTCAATTCCTGTTCACTAAATTTGAACGGAAGATTTCCTACGTATATGTTCATTTCAATCCTATTGTTTTGTTATGTGTATGACTAAATCTTGATTGATATCAATTAAAAGTCTAGATAGTTTACGGAATTAAATCAATGAAACCATTGTTTATTTTGAAAAATCCTTTTGGTTTTCTATCTTGCCATATAAAGTGTAATTTCCCTACGCGTATGTTGCGAATCTTAAATCAATACACGACAAATTTAATCTACGGAATTACCCGCTCTCGTTGGTTGGTTGCCGCCTTTTTAATCGGATTTATTTTATTCCTCCTCCCTTCACCTGAAGGACTAACCGTCGATGGTTATCGTACAATCATCATCATCATTGTTGCGTTAATTCTGATTATTACTGAACCGATTCCTCTTCCGGGGATTGCCTTGCTCATCATTATTTTGCAAGTCTATTTTGGCATTGCTGACGCAAACCATGTGGCGCACTCTTTTATGAACGATGCTGTGTTTTTTATTATGGGGTCACTCATGCTTGCGGTTGCCATTGTTCAGCAGGGATGGGACGCCCGAATCGCGTTGGGGATTATCCGACTGACGGGAAATAGCACCTTAAAAATATCCATTGGGTTTATCGTGATCTCTGCTGTAATGTCCTCGTTTATTGGCGAACATACGGTGGCAGCGATGATGCTCCCAATCGGAATGACACTTATTCGCTATACATCGGATGATAAAACTAAAGTAAAAAATCTGGCAGCACTTCTTCTGTTTTCCATCGCTTACGGAAGTTTAATCGGATCTATCGGGACACCATCAGGTGGTGGCAGGAATGCCATCATGATGGTCTATTGGAAAGAATTCGGATTGGCTCCAATCTCATACGGGAAATGGATGTTGATGGTCTATCCGTTGGTGTTGCTGCAGCTTCCATTATTGACATGGATATTGTGGAAGAGTTTTGTCCCTGAATACCTTATGTTAGACAGTGGAATAAGAAAACTAAAAGTACAGGTTGCGCGATCCGGGATGATACAACCTCAACAATACTTTGCCGTCTTTTTGTTCTTTCTTGTATTCCTTGGATGGATATTTTACTCCGAGACGGTAGGTCTGGGGATTATCGCACTCACCGGAGTTGTTATGTATCTTGTTACAGGATTGGCAAAATGGGAGGAGATGAGCAAACACGTCAATTGGGGTGTTGTGATTTTGTTTGGAGCAACCATCTCTCTGGGAACGATGGTCAATGAAACCGGGGCAGCTCAGTGGATTGCCGGACAAGTATTAAATTTTGCCGGAGAGTTTGTGAGCTCAATCCCGGTATTCACAGATTTAATTATTGTTCTAATGACGACGACGTTGGCAAATATTTTATCAAGTTCGGCAACCGTGGCTGTGCTGGCACCGATTACACTCAATCTTCCGGGTGACTCGATTCATATTGGATTAATTACTGCCATAGCATCAGCATTTGGATATTTTACAGCTGTAGCAGCTCCTGCGTGTACAATTATTTATGCCAGTGGGATGATCAAAGCAAAAGATTTTTTAAAAGCAGGATGGAAGGTTGGTGCTACGTCCATCTTAATGGTGTTGATTTATGCAAATATTTTCTGGAAACTATTTGGTTGAAGCAAGAAACATTGCAAAAGGAAAAACGATGAAATTTCTCATAGCAGTTGGAAGTAAAAAGTATTCTGAACCGACACTTAGGGTTGGCATGCAGGTTGCCAAAGCGTTTGGTGCTTCGGTAACCATTCTTTACGTTGGCCCAAAGGTTAGCGCATTCAGTTCAAGTCAAGTCCGGCTTGCGCGGGAGAGCATGGATCGTTGGGAGATAGAACATCCGGGAGTAGAAGTCTTGGAATGGGCATTCAATTTTTTAGCTGAGAATAATTATATTACACCAAAGATGATTGAAGCGGGGTTTCAGAAAAATACACTGGTTACTACCCGGGGCGACCGATGTGAACTGTTTTTACAGGGTGCCGTGTGTGAGGATGTAAATTTAATTCTTCGAAACGGGGATATTATTCCGGAGTTAAGAGACGAGGTTGCAAAGGGAAAGTACAATGTAACCATCATTGGCGGGAGTAAAAAACGGCGGATGGCTCATGACTTAGTTCAGTATATTAACAGTTCAATTTTTATCGTGAAAGAATTCAACCATGAAATCGGATATCGATTGTTAATGGCTACCGATGATTCAACAGGGACTAAAAAAGCTGTCAAATTTGGGGCGCGAGTTTCTCAGGCATTTGATATGCCGATAGATATATTGACAGTATCGAAAAAGAGTTTTTTTGGTAGTGGATACCGGGAAGCATCGAAGAAAGCTTCTACGCTGATAAGACGTGCTGGGATTGATGGCGAGGTTCAGTTGAAAGTCGGCGATCCGGTGGATGTGATTGTTGAATCTGCCGGCCAGGACCATATCATTGTGATGGGCGCTTCAACCGCCAATCCGGTTAAAAAATTCTTTATAGGAAGCAAACCGTTGAAAGTAATGTCTGACTGTGAATGCCCGATTCTGATTGTGAAATAAAAATAGTTTGTGTTATTCATATTTTGATGTAATATCTAATGTTAGTTTAAACCAACTAACACATATTATATGGTAAAACTGGATACAAAAACACGACGCAAACAGATATTGGAAGTCTCCTTGGAACTGATCAAGAACGGAGGGATTCAAAACCTTACAATGAAAAAAATCTCACGGAAAGTCGGGATATCTGAGCAGGCCATTTACCGGCATTACGAAAATAAATTTGCCATTCTTTGTTCCATAATCAACTATTTTAATGACCACTTTGAATCAGTTTTTGAGAAAATTTCGAAAATAGAGGATACATCAGATAGGATAAATAGTTTGATAGATTTACATTTAGAGTATTTCGAAGCTAACCCGGCCACAGCTGCTGTCATTTTTTCTGAAGAAATATTTCAAAATAATTCCCAATTGACAAGGGAAGTAAAAAAGTTGGTTGAAAAACGAATACGTGTAGCAACCGAGATGATTAACAAAGGACAGGAACGAGGAGACATCAGGGTGGATTATCCGTCCGGCGACTTGGCCTTTGTTATCTTGGGAGCGCTAAGGTTTTTAGTTACTTCGTGGCGTCTTTCCGGTTTTTCATTCTCTTTGAAAGAAAGGGGAGAGTCTTTGAAGGCGACTGTGACCGGTTTGGTGACACAGGAATAAAATATTTTAAGTAATGTGTTAGTTGATATCAACATACAACCGATTGAGCGAAACTTATGAAAGACGTTATCAGAAAGAAAGCAAAGTTGTATTGGCCATTGATTAAAAGTCTGCAAACCGGACTACTGCTGGTTACAGGAATTGCCGGGTTTGTCAGTGCTCGATGTCCTGTAATTTCGTGGCAAATCCTCACCGGATTGACTGGAAGCTTATTCCTTGCCATCAGTGGCAGTACCGTGCTAAATATGGTTTACGATCGTGATATCGATGCCAAAATGCCAAGAACAGCTCATCGGCCCATAGTAACCGGTGCTGTTACAAAAAATGAGGCATTGATACTTGGCATAATTCTGTCTTGTGTCGGAGTGGTGTGGGCAATGGTGCTATCCCTGCAATTTGGAATTGTCGTATTGATGGGATTGTTCCTCGATGCGGTGGTTTATACAATTTGGCTGAAACGACGCACTCCATGGTCAATAGTGTGGGGCGGGATATCCGGTGGAATGCCGATACTAGCCGGCAGAGTTTTAGGAACAGGACATATTGATATGATCGGTATCCTCTTTGCATTTGCAATTTTATTATGGATACCAACACACATTTTAACGTTCAGCATACGGTACAAAGAGGATTACATATCTGCCGGGATCCCGACATTTCCGTCGTGGTATGGAGTGGATAAAACAAGGATAATTATTGCGTTAGCCAGCATTGGGGCAGCCATCGCTATCGCTGTAGGGATTTTTAGTCTGGGGTTAAGCTTGGGGTATTTGAGAATGTTGTTACTTTTATCATTTGGTTTAATAATATTGGCGGTGACCAGCGTTTACAATCCGTCGGACAAAACAAACTTTTTACTTTTCAAATATGCATCGGTGTATATGCTTAGTGCCATGCTTATAATATCTATCGGAAGCTTTTAGTTGAAGAATAGATTCTTCATTTCAAGACACGTTAAACAACAAATAGGAGGAAACCATGTTTAACAACACAACAAAAACACAACGAATCGTGATGGCAGCAACGGCGGTGGTTGCCGGGCTTTTCATGATGTACATTGCACCAACTCAAGGCATGCAAACACTGAAGATTGCTTTGGAAAATGTAATGGAGCGACTGATCCCGTTTGATCCTGATTTTTATCCCGCAGTACCGATTTTGGGTGCAACATATAGTATCTGGATGGTTTTACTGTTCTTAGGCGGAGCATTATCCATTGTCTTAGCCAAGAAAATCTATGACGGTGAAAAATGGGCGCGCAGTTCTGCACTTGGTTTAGCTGCAATTCCATCGGTTGCAGGAATGACAATGCTCATCCCTTGGATGGTGCTAGTCGTCAGCGATTATTCTAATGGTCCGGTAGCAGGGATTATGCCTCCACCGGAAGGGATAGCTGTGATGCCGCCAGTTTTATGGACAATGGTCTTTGGACTTTTGTTTTACTACATATTCCTACTCATGGACAATGACACAATCAAAAACAAAATCCTGAAACTTATTCCGTACACTTTCCTTGGGATTGTTGCAGGAATGGTTTTCATGAATGGACAGCATGGCGTTCGGTACTTTATTTTCATTCCTGAATACTTAACGCATACCTCATCGTTTGATCCGTTAGGAAACTTTTTCACTAACCTGGATCATTATGATGCATTAGCACTTGTGACTACTTCGCAAGCTCAGATCGATGCAGGTCAGATTGCCAAAACAGCTGAAGCTGTTTACGACCCGAATACGCTCACGCTTCTGCTAGGTGGCTTTATGAATTATGCCTCATCGTTTTTAATGGTGATTGCAATTCCTTTCTTAGCTATGAAGAATAAAGTTGGATACTATATCGTATCAACAACAGCATTAGCAACTGCTCTCATTGGATTTGATGGGTTTATTGTTCGCCATTCCTTTGAATGGATGGTCGGTGGTCTAATGTCTGCTATTTTGTTTATCATGTTTCAGCTACCGATATTTAAACAGTTTTTTATTGAAGAAAACGCATAACTAAAATACGATAGAGCTGTGGGAAGAAAAACTACAGCTCTATCATTCCATCTGAGTAGAAGATTTGTCCAAAAAATAATTCTTGCACACAATTGAAATAATCTGTAATATCGGTTAGTGAATAATCACTAACATTCAATAATTGATTAAATAATGAACGAATTTACAGACAGACAAAAACAAATTATTCAAGCATCACTTGAATTGATTGCGCAGTCAGGTATCCACGGACTGACCATAAAAAATATTTCCAAAAAAGTAGGAATAACCGAACCTGCAATCTATCGACACTTTGAAAATAAAAATGAAATATTACTGGGGATTATCTCAACAATCAAACAGAATACCGGAGTTGATAAATTTGGCCAAGCGACTGAGAAATTTACTGCGTGTGAAATTATTCGAAAAGTGTTTACGATGCACGCACAGCAGTTTACCGAAAACCCATCGCTGGCAGCAGTAATATTTTCCGAAGAACTTTTTGATAATAACAGTGATTTGTCCGCCACAATACGAACTATAATGGACGAGTCTCAAATAAAATTTATAAATATCATTCTCAACGGACAGGCAGATGGAGAAATTATTGACCATATCGATGCTGAACAATTAGCGTTGATGATTATGGGTGCATTTAGATTGCTGGTCACAAAATGGCATATGAGTAACAATAGTTTTGATTTGCAAAAAAAGACAGCAAACTTGCTGAATGCACTGGAAAAATTAATTTAAATATTTTTTTAAAATGAAGGTTAGTTAGTATTAACAAACACAGGAGTAAACAATGAAAAATCTATTACATAAATTATTACAAACACCAAAAATAAGTCTGATTATTATTTTGGCGCTCACCGTCTTTTTCTTTATGCAGATGAAATCAAAAGCATCTATGGAAACCAATTTGGATAAATATATGCCACAAAATCATCCTGCATTTGTTTACAGCGATCAGGCGGAAGAATGGTTTAATATCAAAGACGGAATTATCATCGCCATCGAAAATACTGAAGGCATTTACAATACAAGCAGTTTAGACAAAATTAAGAAAATCACCAAGCAACTCCAAAAAATGCCGGAAATAGAAAAGTCGGATGTCACCTCACTCTATACCGCAGATAATATTGTGGGAACAGAAGACGGAATGGATGTGAAAGCATTTTACAAACGCGTTCCAAAATCCGAAGAAAAATTGAAGGAACTCCAGCAAAAGGTTCAAGCAAACGAAATGGTGATGGGTCGATTGGTTTCTGCTGACGAAAATGTGTCTCTCATCATTGCACGTATTGGAGACGATGTTTTCACACAAGATTTTTATAACCGTATCCTGGATTTAGGTAAATCTTACGAAGGACCTGAAAACATTTATGTCGCTGGTCGTCCTATTGTCGAAGGCACTATGGCATTACTAGGGCCGGCGGATATGCAGAAAATGGTTCCGATTGTTATAGTGATTATTATGTTGGTTCTCTTGGTTTTGCTTCGAAGTGTAAAAAACACCATTTTCACATTGTTGGTTGTGTTTATCAGCACGGTTTGGACATTTGGTTTGATGGCGTTTGTGGGCATCCCAATTTATGCTGTTTCCACGATGATACCGGTGATGCTTATTGCAATTGGCGTGGCTTACGGGATTCATCTTTACAGTCATTTGGAAATGACACTCCTGCAAAAATCTCATTTATCAACAAGAGATGCTGTTGAAGATATGCTCTCTGAAATGTGGAAACCCGTGGTGATGACCGCCGTAACCACAGCAGTAGGGTTTATTTCTCTCCTTACTTCTCAAGTATATCCCATTAAGTATTTCGGCTTATTCACCGCATTCGGTGTCCTGTCTGCAATGGTGTTGTCTCTTGTGATGATTCCGGCAGGATTGATGATATTTAAACTCCCAAAGATAAAAAAACCGAAGAATTCTACACAGTCCAATACCAGTTTTGCACATCGTTTTTCAAACGGATTGCTGAAAAATAAATCATTGACAATCGTTATCACCGGACTCATTATTGTGATTTCAATAATTGGAATGCAAAAAGTATGGATAAATTCCAGTTTCCTGGACAAATTTGAAACTGATAGCGATATCGTTTTAACCGACAAATTTATCAATGAAAATTTTGGCGGGACATCAATGTTGAGTCTTGTTTTAGAATCAGACAACAAAGGTGCTTTTAAAAATTCTGATGCCTTGAGGGTCGTGGATGAAATGCAGGATGATATTGAATCTTTGGAAATTGTTGGGAATTCATTTTCATTATCCGATTATTTAAAACGAATGAATAAAGTGATGAATGCCGACGATGAAACCTTCAATATAATTCCCGATTCACAGGAATTAATTGCACAATATCTACTTCTGTATGAAATGTCGGGAGATCCTGAAAATCTCTGGAAAGTTACCGATTATGATTTCCGAAAACTGAATATCACCGTTCAAATTAAAAGTGATAATTCAAAGGAAACCAATAAAGTTATTGACAAAATTGAGCAATATCGTGATGAATTTGCAGGCTTAGGAATCGAAATGAATTATGCTGGGTCCGGTTACAAAGCGTTGGTGTTTACCGATTTAATTCTGGAAGGACAAATTTCCAGTTTGCTAATGTCCATAATAATCGTGTTTGTTTTATTGAGTTTTATGTTTAAAAATATTCGTGCAGGATTAATTGGGTCTGTGCCGATTATTATTACATCGCTCATCAGTTTTGGGGTGATGGGACTGCTAAACATTCCACTCAGCACAACAACCGCACTAATGTCAAGTATTGCCATCGGAATTGGTATTGATTACGCAGTCCATTTTATTGACCGATATAAAATCAATTTGGCAAAAACAGAAGATATGAAATTATCACTTGGGAAGACGATGCATCATTCGGGCAGAGCAATTTTATTTAATGCTGTCGTCGTAATTGCCGGATTTATGGTTTTATTGTTTTCAGTATTTCCACCCAATCGTGTTTTGGGTGCATTGGTATCGCTCAATATGTTCACCAGTTTTGTAGGCACATTGACTGTTATGGTTCTACTTATCAAATATTTCAATTTATTTTCAAAAAACAATCAAAGAAAGGAAAATGACAATGACTAAAATAAAAACAACAATGGTATTTCTACTGTTTGCAGGATTACTATTTGCCCAAGAGATGACGGGATTAGATATTATGCTTAAAGTATATAACCGTCCAACGGGTGATGATATGACCGCAAACCTAACAATGACATTGGAAAATTCACGCGGGGATCAACGCATTCGTGAAATAAAGCAATTCTTAAAAGAAATGGGAGATATGGATAAAAAAATTATGTTTTTTATATCTCCTGCAGATGTCAGAAACACATCTTTTATGAATTGGTCTTATGCTGACGAAAACAAAAATGATGACCAGTGGATTTATCTCCCTGCACTTAAAAAAGTGAAACGGATATCTAGCGACAGCAAAAGTGATTACTTTATGGGATCGGACTTCACTTACGATGATTTGGGAGATCGTCATCCAAGCCAAGATACTCATACTGTCTTAAAGGAAGAATCAATAGATGGCGTGGATTGCTATGTTGTAGAAAGCATCCCCAAAGATGAAGAATATATGTATTCACGAACCGTTACTTGGGTGGTTAAAGACAAGTGGATTGGTCTTAAAAAGGAATTTTATGACGAAGATGAGGATTTTTTGAAACGGCTTACTTTGAAGGAATATAAAGAATTTGGTGATGTCATTATTATTACCAATGTAGCAATGAAGAATGAACAGAAAAACCACCAAACAGAAATGAAATTATCTGATGTAAAAATAAACACCGGAATTGCCGATAGACAATTCACCGAACGAATGATGAAGAGAGGATTTTAATAATGAGAAAAATAACAAAATTAATAATGGCTGGAAGTTTAGTCGTCGCATCTGTAATGGCTCAACCTTTAGACTTTAGCGGATATGCACGAACATATTTAGGCGTATTGACAAATGATAGTCTGGATTATGCCATTAATCAAAATACATTCAATCTGAATATTGAAAAGAAAATGGGGAATGTTGGATTCTTGGCAAATGCCACAATGTATCAATATCCAAATAGTGATTTAAATTTTGATTTGAGCGAACTCTATATGGATATTTTCTTCGATAATATGGATTTGAGATTGGGTCGCCAAATGATTATCTGGGGAAAAGCAGATGGTGTATTTATCACAGATATTATTTCACCAAAAGATTTAGGTGAATTTTTACTCCGTGATTTTGATGAAATACGAACCGGAGTTACCTCACTAAAAGCCGATTACTATCTTGGAAATAATACATTAGAGTTTGTCTGGATTCCAACATTTACATCAACCTTAATGCCCGATGAATCATCTATTTGGTCACGAACCCCCTCATTTGATTTGCCGGTTACTATTGATTACTCTCAAAAAGAGGTTCGTGGTAAATTAGAAAACAGTGAAGCATTTCTAAAATTTTCAGGGATGTCATCTCTAATCGATTACGAACTTATGGCAGGGACAATGTGGGACGATGATCCGACAATGCATATTTCTCCGGTGATGGAAGAAGGTAATCCACAACCACTTGGCTTAACGCTCACTCCTAAACATCACCGTTTAAATTTGTTTGGTGGAAGTTTTTCTACGGAAATCAAAGGATTTGTTGTTCGTGGCGAAGGTGCATATTACACAGGAAAACAATTTTCTGCGCTAAATCCTATGAATAATATGGCAATTGACTTACTTGAAAAAGATTATCTGCATTACCTCCTCGGCACAGATTTTAATATTGGTGAAACACGATTAAGTACTCAATTTATTCAGCGTGCAATTCTGGACTATGACGATACCATCGTTCAAGATGAAATGGACAATATGATGACATTTTTAGTCAATCGAACATTTTTGAGAGAGACACTCACATTACAACTCTTTTCATATGTTGGCTTGAATTTCGAAGATGCGCTAATTCGCCCGACAATCGCTTACGATATTGCCGACGGATTTGAAATCCTTGCTGGTGCCAACATTTTTTATCGCAATGATGATACAGATCCACCATCAATACAAGAGATGTTCGGATATTACGACGAAAATGATATGGTGTATCTGAAGTTGAAATACAGTTTTTGAGAAAAATTAATACGAACAACAAAAAGGAAAATAATAAAATGAAAAATAATAAATGGTTTGGGATTGCAGTATCCATTGCCGGCTTTTTTACAGGCTTGTTACTGTTTTACTATCTGTCGGAAATATTTATGACGGTTGTTAATGGAAAAAATGCCGGAGGACGACCTGATGAAGCGCTTGCAGTCATCATCACTCATTCGATGTTGGGATGGATTGGGATATCGGCAAGTGCGCTTTGGGGGGCTGTCCTTTATGGATTTGCAATGGAGAAAAAATGGGCGTGGTATTGGGGAACCATCGCTGCGTCGTTACAAATGTTGGCAGGTTTCTTTCCGACAATTCCCGCAAAAAGCATCGATTTACCAGCACCGACGATGACGGTATTTTTAATCGCTACGGTGTTATGGTTTGCCACAATGTATATTGGAAAAGTAAATCGTAAAGTAATTGGATTGGTGTTTGTCGCCGGTTTGGCCTATGTGCTTACTTACATTGATGGTGTCGCCATTATCTCTAAATATCAGACAACAACCTACAATGATGTTTGGAAAGGAATGTATGCCGTCGTGATGATGGTTACTTGGTGGGGTGCAACGGCTTGGTTGGTGTTCAGTTTTGCTGTGTTACGACGAAAAACCTGGGCAGTTCCTTTAGGTGTTTTTGCCGCATTAATGTCAATGATTGGTGGGTATCCGCTGGCTGTAGTGAATATTATGGAAGTTCATCGTTTTTCAATGTTCTTACCGGGACCGATGATTGCAACAATTCTTCTGCCGATTATTTTATTGCCAAAGACAAAACAATTGATTGAGGGGTGGAAGACCGTTGATTGATTTTTTGAAGACAGATTGAAAATAACTAAAAAGCCCTGTGAGTATTCGTAGGGCTTTTTTCTTTAAAAA
>JACKQG010004794.1_pt1 | contig 15459 bp, 16 predicted proteins | sample 8237621 | NCBI WGS metagenome assembly JACKQG01 (sample SAMN15677084, study PRJNA649215) | marine metagenome | biome: marine; feature: Black Sea; material: saline water; isolation source: suspended particulate matter (SPM) from the Black Sea western gyre | collected 2013-06-09/2013-06-10 | depth... | reverse complement strand
GGCACACTCCCTTATAATGTTTCAACACCGGAATTCGAGAATGGTCTGTGACAAAACGGATCAGCCCCTCTCCTCCCCTGGGGATAATAATATCTATATACTCATCAAGGCCTATCAGGATATTGACAGCTTCTCTGTCGGTCGTGGGTATGACCTGAACGGCCTTTGGAGGGAGCCCGGCCTCATCAAGGGCTTCGCTTAACAGTTTGCCGAGGATGATATTGGAGTAAATGGCCTCTGATCCGCCCTTAAGGATCACCGCATTCCCCGACTTCAGGCAAAGGCCTGCTGCATCTACTGTGACATTGGGTCTTGATTCAAAGATAAATCCGATAACGCCGAGAGGTATCCGAATCCGCCCGACCTGCAATCCGTTGGGCCTCTTCCACATTCCTGTGATCTCGCCCACCGGGTCTGACAACAGGGCAACCTCCATGAGTCCATCTGCCATGCCTCTTATGACATTTTCATTCAGGGTTAAACGGTCAATCATGGCCGGAGAGAGGCCTGCCTCCCTTGCCCCGGCCAGGTCTTTCTGGTTCTCTTTTATTATTTCTTCCTGGTTAGCCAAAAGCTTTTTGGCCATAAGATTCAGGCAATGGTCCTTCTGATCCCTTTCCAATCTTCTCAGATGTCTTGAGGCTTCCCTGGCGTCTTTGGCCATTGCCCCAATCAGGTCTATAATGGACATTGATCGTCTCCTGCCTCCATGAGATCAGCCAGAACAAGGTTGTCTCGGTGAATCACTTCATCATCATGCTTAAAGCCCAATCTTGACTCTATTTCAGCGCTTTTTGCCCCTATGATTTTCCTGATATCTCCTGAATGGTAATTTACCATACCCACTGCAATTTGATCCCCTGCCTCATTCAACAGCAGCACGGAATTGCCGAGACTGAACCTGCCCCTCACCTCTACCATGCCCGAGGGCAGAAGGCTCTTTCCTTTTTTCAAAATAGCCCTTTCAGCACCCCTGTCAATAACTATTTCTCCCTTGGGAGACTTAGTAAAGGCTATCCAGTGCTTTCGGCTGCAGAGAGTTGTCTCCCCGGGCAGAAACAGCGTACCTTCTTCTTTCCCCGAGAATATCAGATCCAGGATGCCCGGTTTCAGTCCGTTGGCAATGATGGCCGGTACCCCGCGGAGGGCAACTTTGCGGGCCGCCTTGATTTTGCTGGCCATTCCGCCGGTTCCCAGAAAACCAGGGATAGAACTGGCATATCTCATTATCTTTCTGTCCGCCTTTTCAACCACATCAATGAGTTTGGCATCGTCGTGGTTTCGGGGGTCTTTGTCAAAAAGCCCGTCGATATCGGTGAGATTTATCAGGAGTTGCGATTCGGTCAAATTGGTCACCATGGCGCTGAGGTTGTCATTGTCTCCAAATTTGATTTCGTCCACCACAACGGTATCATTTTCATTGATAATCGGGACGATGTTCCATGAAAGCAGGGTAAACAGGGTGTTGCGGGCGTTTAAATAACGACGTCTGTGCGTGAGATCATCACGTGTCAGCAGGATCTGGGCAACCTTATGTCCGTGCCGCTCAAAGGCATCTTCGTAGGCCATTATCAGGCTGCTCTGACCCACCGCTGCCATGGCCTGCTGCTGAGAAACGGACTGAGGTCTCTTAGACATGCCGATCTTTTTCAACCCCGAGGCGATGGCCCCGGATGAAACCAGGAGGACCTCAAAGCCCTCTTTTTTCAGTGTGCATATCTCTGTTGTAAGATCGTCAATTACGGTCATATTCAGGCCACCTGCCGAGGTCAAGACGCCGCTTCCTACCTTAATTACAATCCTTTTGACCTGCTTCAGGAGGTCTTTTCTAATTTTTTCCACTGAAAAAAGCCTCTCTTCCCTCTTCCCATCTTTGAAGGATTTTCTCTTTCAGTTCTTCAAGCCCCTCTCCGGTTAATGCGGAGATGAGAAAAGACTCCGCGCCTCTCTCCTCGATGGCTTTGCGCAGCTCTTCGATATCCCTGTGTTCCGGGCCGTAAAGATCCATTTTATTTATAGCAACAAAGAAAGGTTTATCGATTAACTCGGGGGCAAATTTCCCCATCTCGTGCCGGAGCATGAGAAAATCCTCGAGTATATCCGGGCCGGGTTTGCAGGTGATATCTAAGATGTGCAGCAGGAGGTTTGTACGTTCGATGTGTCTTAAAAAACGATCGCCGAGCCCCCGGCCTGAGCTTGCACCCTCAATTAATCCGGGTATATCTGCCATGACCAGGGTCTTTTCATCATCAAAGCTTATGACGCCTAAGTTGGGGACGATGGTTGTGAAGGGGTAGTTGTCTATCTTGGGACGCGCCATGGTGAGGCGGGACAGGATGGTTGACTTGCCGGCATTGGGGAGGCCTACCAATCCTATGTCGGCCAGGAGTTTTAGGGTAAGTTTTAATCGTTTTTCCTGGCCTGGAAGGCCGGGCTGGGCCATCCTCGGAGCCCGGTTGGTTGAGGTGGCAAAATGCTGATTTCCTTTGCCTCCCTTTCCTCCTGAGATGAGGACGATTTCCTGTTTGTCTTCTATGAGATCTGCAAGGACTTCACCCGTTTCATCGTCCTGGATTATGGTCCCCACAGGGGTTTCAATGATGCAATGCGGGCTGTTCCTGCCGGATTGGTTTTTTCCTTTTCCGGTTCCGCCATTTCCAGCCTTGAAGTATCTGCGCCTGCTGAAGTCTCTCAGGGTGTAAAGTTTCTTTGTGGCCCTTATAATGATGCTGCCGCCATCTCCGCCATTACCCCCGTCAGGCCCTCCTTTCGGCACAAATCTTTCCCGCCTGAAGCTGACGCAGCCCTTTCCCCCGTCTCCTGATCTGGCCGTAATGGCCGCTTCATCCAAAAAGACCATACTTTATCTCAGCAGGGGACAAAGGCCTAAAGGTTTCAAGCGGCGTAAACGCTGACCTTTTTTCGATCTTTGCCGAAACGTTCAAAGGCAACGATCCCGTCAATCTTGGCGAAAATAGAGTAGTCTCTTCCGAGGCCCACATTATTACCGGGGTGTATCTGGGTGCCCCTCTGGCGAATAATGATATTTCCGGCCGCTACCTTCTCGCCTCCATACTTCTTTACCCCGCGTCTCTGACCTGCGCTGTCTCTCCCGTTCCGGGAACTTCCGCCTGCCTTTTTATGTGACATGGTATTTACCTCTCGTTCAAAGAAAGAACCTGAAATTATTCGCTGATGTCTTCGATCCTGACAAGCGTAAAGCACTGCCGGTGACCCTTTTTCCGGCGGTAGCCCTTTCTTCTCTTGTATTTAAAAACCACGATTTTTTTATCTTTGCCCTGACGGGTAATTCGGCCGACAACCTTGGAATTTTCAAGGAGAGGCTTGCCCACCTCAACGTTTTCACCGTTTGAGGTCAGGAGAACTTGATCAAAGGCAACCTCATCTCCCACCTCGCCCTGTAACTGCTCGACCTTGACCTCGTCACCCTTGGCAACCCGATACTGCTTTCCACCAGTCTTTATGACCGCATACATGATAGCCCTTGCTCCTTTACAATAAAAAAATGAATTAAATAATATAGACAACTCGTATGTTGAAGTCAAGGATAAAAAATCTTGGGTACATTGGCGTTTCAAATTATCAGCCAAAACAATCGCCAACCGACTATTTCACGAATTCCGAGCTCGATTCTCTCCCTCCTAATGCCCTGTAGCACTCTTCTATATGAGGGGCCGCATTTTCCGAATTTCTGAACTTCAATAAAGATTCAAGAGCCTTGGCATATTCGCGCAGGTTCATATAACTTAGCCCCAGGCAGATGCTCAGCTGCTCGTTGTCGGGAAAGAGCCTGATCCCTTCGGAAAGGACGCTTACAGATCCCCGGAAGTCCTTCTCCTTTTGTCTGATGATCCCTAACCCGAGATAAGCCCTGTCGTTTGGGCAGTAGTTCAGGGATTCTTTATAGAGTTTTCCTGCTATCTTCTGTTTCTCGTTTATTGCATCGACCTTTGAATAGCCCCCGTGACTGAATGTCATCCCCAGTCTTGAGAGAAAATCGGAATGCATTTCATCAAACTCGCGCTCGTCTAACAGGTCAATGGAATCCACAAAACCCGGCAACTCTTTATAAAATTCAGACCTCAATTTTTCACCAAAGGCTAAGACTGATTCCTGGCTCAGATCGGGATCTGTTTCAAAATACATAATATCTTCTATCTGCTTTAGCCAGACATCATCCGTAAGTCCTGAATTTTCTAAAAAATCAGCATATAGAGCTGTTCCTGGAAAGATATCGAGTATATAGAAGATGATGCTCAGGGGTTTGATTTCATGGATCAGATCTATGGTTTCCTGAATAGTGTCCCAGCTCTCTCCTGGACACCCGTAGATAAAATAGGCACGGGCCAGAATACCGTACCTGGTTGTCAAAGCAAAGGCGTTTTTTATCCGGTCGGCCCGGATATTCTTGTTTAAAACTTTTCTTATCCTCTCTGACCCGCTTTCAACACCATAACTGATCTGGGTGCAGCCGGCTTTTCTCATCCATGACAAGACCTCTTCATCCACAAAGTTGACATGGGAGATAGCGGCCCATGAGATTCTGAGGTTTTTTTCAATGATTGCCTTGCAGATCTCTACGACTCGATCCTTTTTGAGCATGAAGGTGTCGTCTGAGAAATAGAAGAAGGTTGCCCCTTTTTTGTAGAGGATTTCCAACTGGCCTACAAAATAGTCAGGAGAGTGGAACCTTACCTTATGGCCCCAAAACCGGGGGGACCCACAAAAGGTGCAGTTTCCAGGGCACCCACGGGTGGAAGTAACGTGTTGATATCTGAAATATCGTGCAGGGACGGGCAATTCATTGAGATTCTCCATAGGAGTGGCGTTTTCAGTTCTGACTATTTTACCGTTTCTCCTGAATGCAATGCCCTTTATCCCTTCAATACCTGTTTGATCGCCCTTTTCAATCGCTTTGATAAGCTTTAAGAAGGGGTACTCCCCTTCACCCAGAACACAAAAGTCTATCTCCTTGAAATGTGTAAGGAAATGGTTCCACAAAAAGGTGGCACCGATCCCGCCAAAGACGATCCTTATTGCGGGATCAATTTGCCTGGCAATCCGTGCGATTTCTATGGCGCCCCAGCGATTTGCGTGAAATACAGAAAGCCCGATCACGTCCGGTCTTTTCTCGACCAGAATCTCTTTGATAAGCCCCAGAGTCCTGTTTATACTGTACCAGTTCAATATCTCGCAATCGTAATGGTTTTCCTTCAGGACAGAGCCCACATAATAAAGGCCAATAGGAGGCACACCCACATCTTCTTCACTAAGCCTCTCTTCGAGACAATAGGGGTATATGAGCAGGATTTTCATATTCTTAGACCTTTATCTCTCACCCCAGTACCATCTTCTGGAGCTACGGGGCGGGCAGGGCACACAAAGATCACAGAGGTCTATCGAGTTTCCAGTTTCCCCGCTTAAAAACGGGATTTCCGCTTCGCTACAACAAATTTCCAGTTTCTTTCGTTAGCGGTCTTCCGGGTTAATAAGAAAAGGCGCACAAGACACTCCAATGTGGTGCCTTGTACGCCTTTTATTGGCTTGAAATGGATTTTGTGGAATTAGACGCAGCCTGTCGGTTTTGGCAGTCCTGCCATTTTACATGCGCCTTTGCCCGGTCCTGAGGGAAACAGCTCGTAGATATATTTGAGCTTGTATCCGGTGACCTTAGAGAGAATCCTGACCATAGGAGCGATCCCGTTCTTTTTGTAATACTCCTGGAGGACGGTAACGACCTTAAAATGCTCATCGGTCAGCTCCTCAATACCTTCCGTGGTTTTCACATGCCTCATCCAGTCCTCATTCCAGTTGGTGTAATCGTCGATGAAACCGTCCTCATCAACATTGTAGGTGTTACCCTCAAACTCTACTGTCGGCATACTCTATAACCTCCCTTGCTTAAAATATCTTCCCCATTTACAATTTATAGAATTCCAGACAAATATCTTCGCCTTGTTATCCCGACTCTGTCGAGATACACCAACAAATACACCCTACGTGAACGTATCGCTCTTTCTCGTGAAACTGTTTGCCTGGAAACCTATGGCTTTCTATCAAATTGAAACTAAGTATTCTACTATAATTCTCCTTTTTTATATTGTCAAATATTCTTTTTCCATCTTTCAAAAAAATTATCCAGCTTTTTGGTGCTCAAGGGCTGCTATGGAAAGGTTTTTTGCCCAGTCGGGATTTCCTGCCGCATGCACATGGGTATAGGTGGCCAAAAGATTCTTTTTGCAAATTCCGTCTCTTATGCCATCGATACCACGCCCGCGGTCGACTTTGAAGACAAATTCCAGGTTCTTCTCTCTGGTAAGCACAGGTTTGGAATAGTGGAATTCATGGCCTCGCAAGAGTTCGCCCACGGGATAGTAGGGGTTTGGGCCGGCAACTTTTAGAATGGTATATCCGTGACCCTGAGGCTTCTTTTGAAGGATGAACTCAACCGGGAGCGAGCCAACCATAGGGTAGGGCATGTTATCCACAAGGAGTCGCTCTCCGAGATACATGAACCCCCCGCACTCCGCATAGACCGGCAGTCCTTCTTCGATGGCCTCTCTCAGGGAATCTCTGAAAGTTTGATTGTCAGCAAGAGCCTGGGCCTGGGTTTCTGGAAATCCTCCCCCAATATAGAGGGCATCCAAAGGTGGGAGCTCCTTATCTGAAATAGAATCTATTTGGATCAGGACGGCTCCCATTTGTTCTAACTGCTCCAGGTTTTCAGGATAGTAAAACCAGAATGCCCGGTCTCTGATGAACCCAATCCGTGGGGAGCGGTGCCCGGCTATCACGATTGATTCTAAGGCTATGTCCTCGAAGACTGCCTCGATTTGTTCAGCTCCATGGGCAATTTCCCAAATTTGATCTAATTGGAGGTTTTCCCGGACCGTTTTTTTTGCCCATGAGACCGCCTTTTCCGCACGATTTCTCTCCTGGTATGGAACGAGCCCCATATGCCTTTCGGGAAAGATATTCTCCTTTAGTTTAGGGACAGATCCGACCACAGGTATTCCACAATATTTTTCAATGGCGCCCCTTATCAACCCCTCCTGTCTTCCATTGGCCACCCTGTTCAGGATAACCCCGGCAATATTTAGATCAGGATCAAAGGTCTGACATCCTTTTATGACTGCTGCTATGGTCCGGGTTGTCATGGATACGTCCACGATAATCAGGACCGGCGTTTTAAGGAGTCTGGCCAATTCAGCAGTACTGCAGCAACCATCCAGGTCAAGGCCGTCATAAAGCCCCCTGTTCCCCTCTATGAGTGAAAGGTCCACTCCCTGTGAACGATGGAGAAAAGACCTCAGGATCTGCTCCTCATCCATCAAAAAAGGATCAAGATTATAACATGGCCGATCAGCGGCAAAGGTGAGCCATCCGGCGTCTATAAAATCCGGGCCTTTCTTGAATGGGGCAATAGAATATCCCTTTTCCCGCCATGCAGAAACAAGCCCTAAGGATAGGATGGTCTTGCCTGACCCTCCCTTCAGCGCGGCTATGATAATACGGGGGAGCATGATATGAAATTTTCGCCTTTCTGAACAGTTATTCCTGCGAACTGCATCTCGATGTCAGCAGGATTTTTCGAAATAAGGATCACGGACTGGCAGGATTGTCAACAAAAAAAGTTATTCATTCCCCCAGTTTTTTTGTTGACATCCTATGAGCCGCTTGATTATAAATCAATGTTTAACTATTTGAAAAGCTAACCAATTAAGATTTTCACAAATAGTTATGGTAGTTATGGAATTTAACCACGGTAACGATAGAAATAAGAAACGATTGATAAAGGTCAAAAACTATAGAATTATTTTGCCACGTATAATTATTTAAGGGAGGAGGTGAAGACAAGTATATAATATTTTTAAGGTTTACCCCTTAAAATATACTTTTTCGCAAATATCAAGAGGAGGCGTATATAATGGCTTTTGAACCAAATGAAGAACAAAAAGTGTTGAAATACGACGAGCTTCGAATCTACTCCGATGAAGAGCTAAACAACTACACGGATGAAGAGCTCAAGGAATTCAAATGTAAGCATGACATCCCGGATATGGATGAACTGGAAAAAGGCCCCTGGCCCAGCTTCGTTGCTGACTGTAAGAGAGAGGCCCTTCACCGAAGAAATTTGGCGGATGATCGTATGATGATCGATAGGGATGTTGTGGAAGACATGTTAGGGCAGCTTCAGGTCTCATTTGATGAAGGTGAAACCCATTGGAAGCATGGCGGTATCGTCGGTGTTTTCGGTTATGGCGGCGGCGTCATCGGCCGGTATTCAGATCTGCAGGAGAGATTCCCTTCAATTGCGCATTTTCACACCATGCGTATCAACCAGCCCGCCAGTAAGTTTTATTCCTCTGACTATCTCAGGTGCGTCTGTGACCTCTGGGAGTACAGGGGCAGCGGCTTGATGAATCTGCACGGCTCCACAGGGGATATCATCTGCATCGGGACTTTTACCGAACAGTTAGAGCCTATCTTTTATGAATTAGGCCATGTGCTCCAGCAGGATTTAGGTGGTTCCGGATCAAACCTACGTACACCTGCCTGCTGTATAGGTAAGGCCCGTTGTGAGTGGTCCTGCATCGACACCCAGGCTATGTGCTATGAGCTGACCCACTACTACCAGGACGAATTGCACCGCCCGGCATTCCCATACAAATTCAAATTCAAATTTGACGGATGCCCCAATGGCTGCGTTGCCTCTATCGCCCGGTCAGACATGTCCTTTATTGGCACGTGGAAAGACGATATCCGGATTGATCAGGAGGCAGTCCAGGCCTATATCGGTGGTGAATTTGCACCCAACGCAGGTGCCCATGCCGGAAAAGACTGGGGCAAGTTCGACATTGAAAAAGAGGTTGTCAATCTCTGCCCCACCAATTGCATGTGGATGGAAGATGGAAAACTTATGATCGACAACAAGGAATGCACCCGTTGCATGCACTGCATTAACACCATGCCGAGGGCACTGAAACCCGGTGTCGAAACCGGCGTCAGTATCCTGTTCGGGGCCAAGGCGCCCATACTCGATGGCGCCCAGATGTCTCTCTTGACCATCCCCTTCATGAAGTGTGAGCCTCCCTACGACAATATCAAAGAGGTGGTGGAAAAGATCTGGGAATGGTGGCCGGAAGAAGGGAAGAACCGTGAACGCTTAGGCGAGCTTATCCAGCGCCAGGGTGTTGCCAAGTTGCTTAAAGTCCTGGGGATTCCCCCCATGCCGCAGATGGTAACAGAGCCAAGGAGCAACCCGTATATCTTCTGGAAAGAAGAAGACGTGCCCGGCGGATGGGACCGAGATATCAACGACTACCGATCCAGACACGCGATATAGGAGGAAATAATAATGGCATTATCTACTGAAAGATTAGGATTGTATAACCCAGACAAACCCATGGAAAATAGGCTGACGGACCTGGGTCCCAGGCATTTCTGGCAGTATTTTCCTCCTGTCATTCAGAACAATTACGGAAAGTGGGATTATCATGATATCCTTGAGCCGGGCGTTCTTGTACATGTTGCAGAAAATGGCGACAAGGTCTTCACCGTGCGGTGCGGTGGTTGCCGGTTCATGACAGTTGAGAATATACGGGAGATCTGTGACATAGCAGACAAACACTGTGACGGATATCTCCGTTTTACCACTCGGAACAACATCGAATTCATGGTGGACAGCCAGGACAAGATGGAGGCCCTGAAAAAGGACCTCGAAAGCCGTAAGCATGTTTCGGGCAGCTACAAGTTCCCCATTGGCGGGACCGGGGCCGGGGTAACCAACATCGTCCATACCCAGGGGTATATCCACTGCCATACGCCGGCAACGGACGCGTCCTCCATGGTCAAGGCGGTTATGGATGATCTGTTCGATTATTTCCAGGGGATGACCCTGCCTGCCCAGGTCAGGGTATCCATGGCGTGCTGTCTTAACATGTGCGGTGCCGTGCACTGTTCCGACATAGCCCTGCTGGGTTACCACAGAAAGCCGCCCATCATTGATAACGAGGTTCTTGACCAGTACTGCGAGATCCCCCTGGTGATTGCAGCCTGTCCCACGGCTGCCATATCACCGACCAAGACCGAGGACGGCAAGAAAACGGTCAAGATCAAGAACGAACGCTGTATGTTCTGCGGTAACTGCTACACCATGTGTATGGCCCTCCCTCTTTCAGATTACGAGGGGGATTGCGTAACAGTGCTGGCAGGCGGCAAGATATCCAACCGGATCAGCCCGCCCAAGTTTTCCAAGGTTGTTGTCCCTGCTCTGCCAAACAACTTCCCGAGATTTCCCGAGGTGTGTGCGGATGTGAAGAAGATCATCGAGACCTATGCTTCTGACGCCAATAAGTACGAACGGATTGGTGACTGGGCCGAGCGGATCGGATGGGAAAAGTTCTTTGAAAAATGCGACCTTCCCTTTAGCGAGCATCTTATCGATGACTATCGTCTGCAGTATGACACCTACAGGACCTCAACCCAGTTTAAGTACACCGAGGCATCCTGGGCGGTTTCGAAGGCAGCTGAAGCATTAAGTGAGTAGCCCTGTTGAATCCGCGAGAGGCGGACAAGGGTTGTATTCCCCGCCGCTTGGGGCGGGGTAGTTCATTTTCCGATCCGGGAGCAAATATTCCTGATGATAGAGAAAAGAGGAAAACTCCCGGACGGAAGTAAATATTTAAGGAGCGATGTATGGATGAGATAAAGGAAGCTATTTTGGCCTTTGCCGAAAAGAGCAAGAAATCCAAGTTCTATTTTAATGATATTCAGAAGGCGGTTCAGAAAGTTATACCTGATGCCAAGGCCAGGCCAATCAAAAAGGCTGCTACTGCGCTGATCAACGAGGAAAAGCTGATCTATTTTTCTACCGGCAGCAGCACAATGTACGGTCTTAAAGGGCGAGGGCAAACCGAAGATCATTAGAATCAGTTGTAGGTTGCAGTTAAACCACAGCCAAATTGATAGCATAAGAGGTCGCTGTCCAAGGGGGATTGCGGCCTCTTTTCATGTTGAATATAATAAGTTCAGAGGTTTACCATGAAGACTCCACAGGGTTCGGAAGAATTTATTGCCGAACAAAAAATGCTCCGGGGTGAAGAAACCGAATGTGCCAACGCCCAGTATAATCTCGGTGTTTCCCTCATGGAGCAGGGAAAGTTGGACGAGGCCATTGAGGCCTTCAGGGATGCCGTTGCAGACAGTGGCAGAATGTTTGAGGGTTATGTCAATTTGGGCTATATATACTTTAAAAAGGGTGATCTGGAGATGGTTGTTGATGCCAATCAGAAGGCCATCCAGATAGAGCCGAGGTACGCCCGGGGATATGCCAACCTCGGTTTTGCCTATCTCCAGATGATGAAAACCGAAGAGGCCATTGAGGCTCTGAACAAAGCCCTTGAGCTGAATCCTGAAATTGTTCAGGCCTGGAGCAACCTGACAAACGCTTATCTTCAGAACGATGAAATAGAAAAGGCTATTGAGACCGGGGAAAAAATGGTAACGATGGCGCCCGATTTTGCACTCGGGCACAACAACCTGGCTTCAGCATATTTTAATAATGATGAGCATAAGAAGGCGATCGAGCATTTGGACAAGGCCATTGAACTGGGATTTGAGCCTCACCCTGAATTTTTAAAAGTGCTGGCACCTTACCGGTAAAACGGCATTGTCGAGTGGTTGAGTCCCGCCGCCGGCGGGATTGAGTGGTTAAATTAGAGCAATGGATGTTTCTTATTTATTCGAACCTTACGAAGGATTAACGACAAAGGCCGATCATGCCTTTCAGAGGATGGAGGGCGAGTTTTCTGAATGTATCAAGTGCGACCTACATTGTTCTGACTGCTGCCACGCCGTGTTCGGGCTTTTTATGATTGAAGCAGTCTTCCTTAAACAGGATTTTGATCAGCTTGACGAAGGGGAAAGGGCAGAGGCCTTGAAGAGGGGGCATGAGGCGGACAAAGAACTTGAAAAGCTGGAAAGGATGCTCAAAGAGTTCGAAAATGATCCTCAAATGAGGGCCTACTCCATGGCCAGGGCGAGAATCAGATGCCCGCTTCTAAATGATGACAACGAGTGCATCCTCTATCCCTACCGCCCGATCACATGCCGGGTTTATGGAATCCCGACCATGATACAAGGGGTGCCGAGGGTCTGCGGGGAGACGGGATTCAAGAAAGACGAATCTTATCCCACCTTTAATCTCGGTGGAGTTCATAAGGAGCTCTATCAGCTGTCCATCCAACTATTGGAGAATGCAGGCGGGAAAGATCCTGAAAGGGCGTCACTTCTATTTTCTGTTTCGAAAGTCATAAAAACGCCCATAGAAGAACTTATAACCTGACCCGGATAAACCGGAATTGCAGATTGAGGAATTGAGGAATTGAGAACAATGTCCTCAACCTAACTTGGCTAAGTCGGAACCAAGATTCTGGAGGGCATGACACAAAAGATTGACATGACTTTTGAGGTTTGCCTGTATGACCTGGAATTCTGCTGTATCCTCTTCCTGGTACCAGTCAAGCAATGGATGAAAAAGCCCCCGGACCTCTTCCTCACCAAAGGACTTTAAAAGGAAAAGCATATCTTCAATCTTTCCCAATTGATATCTCTTTTCAGCCTCCATTACCCTGAGGGCATCGAAAAACCCTTTGGTCATTGCGTCCACACAGAAATCCCCAGCCCATGCCACATCACCCACCCCGTCCAATCTGTCTAATCGTATCCTGACAGTCAGATGCAGGAAGAAATAGATAATGGCAATCATCGGGTTAACGGTATCCTCTGAAAGATAATCGATAATCGATTGATATTTCCTTGCGGTTGTGAGCCTTACATCTATCTTAGTGTTCTTGGTTCTTAGGATAAAATCTCCGGCAGCATGGTGCCACGGATAGATTTGTTCATAGCTCAGAGTATCATAATAGAGCGTGAGAATTCTTGATGCCTGCCTGAATATCTCATAGCTTTCCTTTTCAGACGCATAGCGATGCCCCTGTCTCAGGTCCCATATGCAGATCTTCTGCTTGCCATCGTTTTCATCCATGGAAAGGTGCCATTCATGGTAGTCTTCAAACCACTCTCCTAAGAACATGGCGAGGGTCTCGGTCTTCTTTTTGCCGGCAGGAGCTACCATCTCATCCTTGAAGTAGACGTTGGGGAGATAGGGAAGCTTGAGGGAGGCGTTCAGGGATGTTAGTATTTCGTATTCGTCTGCTAACCACTGCTTTCCTGTTTCGGATACTGCTGTGCTCACGGACAGCTTGATCCTTTTATCATCAATAAAAATCTCAACACTGGCCAAGTGGTAAAGGACACCATGTTTTTCACTTCGGATCAACATCTTCCGGATGTTCTCAAGATTAATCTCTCTGTTTAAAACCTCCCTGAGAACGCAGACCAGGGACTCCCCATGGTCCTTCAAAATAAATTCCTTTAGGGTCTCGAAATAGTCTCCTAAGGTCAGAAAGGGGTGGCGTTTCGAGGGTGCTATTAAGAAGGGCTTTGCCAGATCTTCAGACCCAAGGGAGATGTCACCGTCCGGGGAAGAGAAGAGATATTTTATTTCCATGGATTTAGGGATTCAGGAATTTAGGGATTTAGGCACTTTTGCGGTTTTTCTGGCCTCTGTCCTCTGACCCCTGTCTTGTTAGTCACTTAATTTTTTCAGGGCCTCTGATGCTACCTGCCCCACGGTTTTCTGCTCAATGATGCCTTTTTCGTAGATCTCGATTTCATGGGACTCCTGCAGGAGCTTTTCAAGGTCTTTCTTTGCCTCATGGGCCCCGAGATTGCCCATAAGCCAGGCAGTATAACCACGCACTGTGGGATCAGAGTCCTCCAGGAAGGCAAAGAAGTGAAGGGTGTGCTTGCGGAGAATGTCCGGACTTGATTTTGCGATCCGGCCCAAGGCCTGAAGGGCCTGAGATTTCCGCGTTTGATCGGCAACGAATTGATATAGCTGGGGAGCATACCCCCCAAAGAGATCCGGCCTGTGACCGATAATTTCTCCGATAGCTTCAAAGGCCCCTGGGGGGAAGGCCGCTGTATCGATCAGGGAATAAAACAGCCCCTGAAGGAGCTTGGAAACGATTCCAGGGTCTCTTTTGCTAATAACCGCACATGCCCTCCCGAGGGTTTCGGCTGCCCTCTGACGGAGTTGGGCATCCCCTGAATAAAGAAGCCGCTGCAGGTATCTGATCATTTTCTTGTCTTCAGCCGCAGCGTTTTCTATGGGCTCAATCTGATATTCCCTGACAAACTCCTCAACCTGCTTTTTCGACAAGGTTTTCTTTCTTGCATGCCCTGCAGATGAATCAGGTGAAGCTGTTGTGGCCTTAGCAAGTTTTTGCCGGACTCCTTCAGAAGTAACTTCCTGAACATCCTTGTGCAGCCTTATGAAATATAAGGCTCCGGCGATTCTTCTCCCTTCATAGGCACCGCCCGGGATGATCAGATGGTTCTTGAGGTCATAATTCTCGACTATTTCCTGCAGATAATCCTCTTCAGGTTCCAACCCCCATGCAAGATCCCAATCCATGTTGCATCCGAATACCAGGGCTTCGATCATGGCAGAGCCGAGATTATGCCCGGTTTCTTCACATGCATAGACGGCGCCGCATGAACATGAGCCCACCGGCATCTCCCCGACCCTTCTGGTGCTCAACTCCTTTGGCCCCTCAACAAGCGATCCGCAAAAAGGGCATTGAGGTTTTTTTATTGGTTCTCTTCCGAAAAATTTGCTTTGAAACATATGGGTCTCAATTAAGGAATTGAGGAATTCAGGGATTAAGGGATTGAACAAATTCTGAATTGAGAGGCAAAAATGATATTACCTTCAATTCCCAAATTCCTTAATTCCTTAATTCGCAATTCCGGTTTATCCATTTCCGGTTATATCTCTGATTAATGGCCGGGGAGCAAGCTTAAAACTCCTTGAGTTTTCATCGTACTCAAAATCAACGATCTCGAAACCGAATCGATTGGTCCTGAACTCAATAACCCAGTTCTTATATTCCGTTCCAGCGAAGTCACAGTTTATATTACCAGCTCGTGCCTGCATTATCATTAACCTCGGTACGACATCTTCATCAAAAACCTCAGTGATATGGGCCTTGTCATCATCATCCAGCGCAGGTTTGATAGGAGCGAATCTGAGGTCCTTATCCTTCATTTAACATGCCCTGGCAGGTCAAGGGTCATACATTGACTGGAGTCTCCGCATGATTTTGCGGTGATTCTGGGCTGGTTGCTGCCGGGACCCGCACCGATAGCAAAGTTGGTCCTGCTGACTACCCGTTCAATGGATTCGGCGCTGCATTGGGGACAGGTTATATCCACCTGTTCATCCGAGTCCATAAAAAGTTTTTCAAATATCTCTCCGCAGGCCGCACACCTGAATTCAAAAATGGGCATTGTCTTACTCCTATAATATAA
>JACKQG010004792.1_pt1 | contig 15463 bp, 12 predicted proteins | sample 8237621 | NCBI WGS metagenome assembly JACKQG01 (sample SAMN15677084, study PRJNA649215) | marine metagenome | biome: marine; feature: Black Sea; material: saline water; isolation source: suspended particulate matter (SPM) from the Black Sea western gyre | collected 2013-06-09/2013-06-10 | depth... | reverse complement strand
GTGCTCAACAGAGGCCGGATCATCGAAACCGGGACTCACAACGAACTGATGCAACGCCAGGGGTTTTATTTCAGGCTGTATCAACTGCACGATCCGCATTTAGCATAATAAATGCGGGCCAAAGGTCTCATGGTATCGGAAAAAAGCGCACAGTGATTAACCTTGATGATTTAGTAAATAGTCACGAATCTAACTATAGATAGCTAAGCAAAAAGGTTCATATACAAGACGTAGTATTGTTTCAGGAACGAGGCTATACATGTAGTATGCCGAGTCTGTAAAAATACTACAGCGTAACAGATGGAACTTGTTACGACGCCATCAATTTTTTATCTAAAAAATTAACATATTACTTGCTAAATAAGATTGTATGTGCTTTAAGGCATTTCTTAAGTTAACGGTAACATGCTGCCAGTGTTTTTATAAGTTCTTTTTCAGCATAAGTGCCTGTTGTTTTACCCTAAAAAAAGTAACTGGTCTATCAGGGTTCTTTATTTACACAGGAACCGTCAGATGGAATATATAGGGGTCAAAGCCCCGGGAAATAGATAAAGGGTAGGGAACCGTTCGTTAGATAGCACACTGAGTTCCCGTATCTTTTAACCTTAAATAGAGGAGGTTGAGTAGATGGCTTACAATGCGGTAGAAATGAAAGACTGGCAGATATCCGAAGCGGCCGAAGAGAACATGCCCACTCCCGATGAATGGGCGGAAAAACTCGGCATTCAAAAGGACGAAATTCTGCCCATGGGAAGATTGTGCAAGCTGGACTTCATGAAAATCATGAACCGGCTTAAGGACGAGCCGGACGGCAAGTACATTGAGGTAACTGCAATTACCCCTACACCGTTAGGTGAAGGTAAGAGCACCACCACCATAGGCCTCATGGAAGGTCTGGGCAAGCGGGGAAAGAATGTGGGCGGCTGTATTCGTCAACCATCCGGCGGGCCCACCATGAATATTAAGGGAAGTGCGGCCGGCGGCGGCAATGCCCTTATTATTCCCCTGACTGAATTTTCCATGGGTCTGACCGGTGACATCAACGACATCATGAACGCCCATAACCTGGCTATGGTGGCCTTGAACGCCAGAATGCAACATGAGCGCAACTACAATGACGAGCAGTTAGCCAGGCTTACCAAGATGCGACGCTTTGACATCGATCCCACCCGGGTGGAGATGGGCTGGATAATGGACCTTTGTGCCCAGGGCCTGAGAAACATCGTCATGGGCCTGGGTGGACGCATGGACGGCTTTACGATGCAATCCAGGTTTGGCATCGCGGTGAGTTCCGAACTGATGGCGATTCTTTCCATCGTGCGCGACTTACCCGACCTGCGGGAAAAATTGAACAACATTACCGTTGCCTTTGACAAGGCCGGCAATGTAGTAACCACCAAAGATCTGGAAGTGGGTAACGCCATGACCGCCTGGATGGTCAACACCATCAACCCCACCCTGTGCTCTACGGTAGAATATCAGCCACTTATGGTACATGCCGGGCCCTTTGCAAACATCGCCGTGGGCCAGTCTTCCATCATCGCCGACCGGGTCGGTCTCAAGATGTTTGACTACCACCTGACTGAGTCCGGTTTTGGTGCTGACATCGGTTTTGAAAAATTCTGGAACGTCAAATGCCGTTACAGCGGACTGAAGCCGCATGTGTCCGTGCTTACGACCACCATCAGGGCTCTGAAGATGCACGGCGGCGGTCCCAAAGTGGTTGCCGGTATAGCCCTGCCCGAAGAGTACATCAAGGAGGATCTGGGCTTGCTGGAAAACGGTGTTCAAAACATGGTGCACCACATCAATACCATCCGGATGTCCGGCATCAACCCGGTGGTTTGTATCAACTGCTTCCATAATGACACCAAGGACGAAATCGCCTTGGTTCGCAAGTATGCCGAGGAAGCAGGCGCACGCTGTGCCGTTTCCACACACTGGGCCGACGGCGGCGACGGCGCCCTGGAATTCGCTGATGTTGTTGCTGAGGCCTGCGAGGAAGAACCGGACTTCAAGTTCCTCTATCCCCTTGAAACCAAGCTGCGTGACCGTGTTGACCTCATCGCCAAAAACGTTTACGGCGCGGACGGCGTGGCCTGGGCTCCTGCGGCCGCAGCCAAGGCCAAGATGCTCGAAGCTGATTCCCAGTACGACGATTACACAACCATGATGGTCAAAACCCATCTGTCCCTGACCCACGATCCGTCGGTGAAAGGTACCCCCAAGGGATGGACGCTTCCGATTCAGGATGTGTTGATTTTCTCCGGTGCCAAGTTCCTTTGTCCGGTCTGTGGCGCCATAAGCCTGATGCCCGGAACCAGTTCCAATCCTGCCTTCAGAAATGTAGATGTGGATGTTAACACCGGCAAGGTAACGGGACTGTTCTAACAGCCTTACAGTTCGTTTCTTTTGTTTTACCCCATAGGGCCCGAATTTTTCGGGCCCTATTTTTTTTTGCTCATTAAAACTAAAATCAATTTAGCCACAGACACACACAGACGTTTACAGACCATCTAATTCAGGGGTTGGAAAGTTTTCGCAGTAAGACCGCTCAATGGACAATCATATTTTAAACCGTGTGAACTCGTGCATAAAGGCTCGTAAAGAAAGAACAGAAGCTTTTGCAATAAAATTAATTTGTTTTCCTTACTGTCGCGGATCTCTTGCGATGACAGTTTTTCTGAAGGTCGTCTGTTCTTTCTAACGAGCCTTAATACACTCAAACAGCACACACTTTAAAATCGGATCATCCATTTCGCTAATTCACAAAGCATTATGGAAAAAACTCTCCAATCTCTCATCCAATTACACTTCTTTCGCGAAGCGATGTGTAATTTTGCCCTGCGAATGTCCGCAGGGCAAAAGTCTGCGTGCGTCTGCGGTTATTAAGAAGGGTATGGGATATTTTTTTTTGAGAAATGCTTAGGGGCGCAGGCTTTCGTACAATGCTATGCCGACCGCGGTGGCAAGGTTCAGGCTGCGGATCTCGTCGGTAATGGGAATCTGGTAAGTGGCATGCTTATACCTGGATACGATTGTTTGGGGAAGTCCTCTGGTTTCCGAGCCGAAAACCAGAAAGAGCCTCGCAGGTGACGGCATGTCCCACAAAGGCTTGGCACCATTTTTGGTAAACAGAACCATCTCGTCTTTTTGCGGGTCCATTTTTTTCTCGAAACTTTCAAAATCTTCCCAGATCGTCAATTTTACCCGGTGCCAGTAATCCAACCCCGCCCGTTTCACATCCCGGTTTTCCAATGAAAAACCCAGAGGTTTTATCAAATGAAGATAGGCTTCGGCGCCCAGACAGGTCCGTCCGATACTGCCGGTGTTCCCGGGGATCTCCGGCGCAACCAGAACCACATGGCGCTCACATTGAGCACTTTGGTTATGCTTTAAAATATATGCCATTTAGTTTTAGGAGCAATGCCGACAATTAAAAACATTGGTAATGTCCGTTGATCGTTTTCTTCGTCCGTTGTCAGTGGTCCGTTGTACGTGGCCCGTTGTCAGTGGTCCGTTGTCAGTGGTCTGCTGTCAGTTATCCGCTGTCAGCAGTCTGTTGTCAGTGGTCAGTAGTTATTGACAATTCCAAATGAGTTAGCTCGTGTCCATCCATAAATGGTCTTTTTGCCCAAGCTTCCGTCTTCGCAATAGCCGCGACGGGACAAGCTGCGTTATGCGCAAAAAACAACCCCCGTAATATCAACTATATGTCTGTGGTTATTTTTTCCCCACGGACAACGGACAACTGTCAACGGACACCGATAGGCGGTTGTTAATTAAGTGTATATATTGTATAGAATTATCTGTAGTCAATAAAACGTTTTTTTTAGCGCGGAGCTATATCAATGGTCATCGATTTTCATACTCATATTTTCCCTAAAGCGATACGGGAAAATCGGGAAGCTTATTTTGCGTCTGAACCGGCTTTCAGGCTTTTATACAGCTTGCCCGGGTCAAAACTTGTCGGGGCCCAAGAGATCGTGGCTGCAATGGACCGGCAGGGGGTCGATAAATCCGTTATTTTTGGGTTCCCCTGGAAAAATTCGCAGACATTTATCAAGCACAATGACTATATCCTGGAAGCCGTGGCAAGATATCCCCAGCGTCTTATCGGCTTGTGCTGCCTGGATCCCTTCAGCCGGGACGCTGTCACAGAAGCCCGGCGCTGCCTGGAAGGAGGGCTTTCCGGTATAGGCGAACTTGCTTTTTATCAATCCGGTATCGATGATAAAACTCTTGATAAACTGGCCCCCCTGATGCAGATCTGCCGGGACAAGGATCTTCCGGTACTGATCCACACCAATGAACCGGTGGGCCATATGTACCCCGGAAAAACACCGCATACCCTGAAGCAGATATACGATCTGATTAAAAAATTTCCGGAAAATGTTATCGTGCTGGCTCACTGGGGCGGGGGGATTTTTTTCTTTGCCCTCCTTAAGAAGGAGGTAAAAGCAAGCCTTGGAAATGTTTATTTTGACACGGCGGCATCCCCGTTTCTTTATGCCCCGGAAATATACCGCTATGCCAAGGATATCGTCGGGCTGGATAAAATTCTTTTTGGCAGTGACTTTCCGCTTATAAAACCGGCCAGGTATTTTAAGGAGCTTGATATGTCCGGACTTTCCAAAGCTGAGATTGAATCAATCTGCGGCTTAAATGCTGCTCAATTATTTAAACTGTGAGAGCACCTGCCCTGGACAATCCAGAGCCATGAAATATTTGCCACAAAGGCACAAATGTCAGTTATCGGTTATCAGTAATCAGTTTGCTCTTACTGATCACTTCTCACTGATGACTGCTCACTTTTGACGGCCTTGGTGTCTTAGTGGCAATGGAATAAAATTTACCACAAAAAACACAAATCAACAATTAAGGAACTAAAGGATGACAAAATGACTAAACAAAGCGAAGCACCTGCAACAGGTTATGTAAAAAAAGAAACCATGCTCTGGGTAGCCACCATTACCCTGGTCGTGGGGTTTTTGCTGGGGGTGGTTGTAACCGTTTATAAATCAAGCAGCGGACTGCCGGTTCCTTCTGCACCGCCACAATCGCAACCACCACCGCCCCAGGCCGCTAAGCAGGGCCCTTCGGTCGAAACAGCCGCCAGGATTTTTGAGCTCGAAAAACTAACCAACCAGAACCCTAATGATGCCGAGGCTTGGACTCAACTGGGCAACCTCTACTTTGATAGCGAAAATCATGAAAAAGCCATTGATGCCTACCAGAAATCTCTGGCCCTGAAGCCCAACGATGCCAATGTCTTAACCGACATGGGGGTTATGTACCGTCGCAGCGGCAAACCCGCCGAAGCTATTAAGGCTTTTGACAAGGCCATTGCCGTTGATCCCCGCCACGAAGTTTCGCGCTTCAACAAGGGTATTGTTCTGATGCATGACCTGAACGATATCGCCGGTGCTGTGCGATCCTGGGAGGAACTGGTGGCCGTCAACCCGGCGGCTAAATCACCCACCGGGCAACTTGTTTCTGAGCTTGTTACACGCATGCAGCCACCCGGCAAACCTTGATGGCGTCGTAGAAAGTCCCATCTACTACGCCTTGTGTCCGTAGTCCATTGTCCGTGGTCAGTTGTATTCGCAGAATTTTCTATCCTATACTACGGACAACGGACAACTATCAACGGACATTACCCCGAAGTAACTCAATTGGAACAGATTTACGACAACCTCTATAGAGGACTGCACACAGGCAAGTTGTGCATGCATGCACAACTTGCCGAATTTATCTCGATCGTTTCATGGGGACTTGAATGTTATTGAGAGAGACGAGTATCGGCTTAACTTCATGCCGATGCTCCGGTGGTATCATCAGGACCTTAATCGGCCGGTTGGCGATCAGGCTGGTACCGGCGACCTTCAGTTTGCTGCTTTTATATTTTTGACGATTTTGCTCCTTTGCCATCACGCCCAGAACATCGCTTAGATTTCCCGTAAAGCCATGGGCATCGATGTGTTCGATATACTGCAGGCATACATTATTAAGTGTAAGCATCAAGGGGTCCATTTCAGCATAGCCGGCCTCTTGACAGTTTTGTTTTGAAACCATGCACCGGCAGCCGAAAGGTCTTTGCGCATAAATTATGCATTCGTCATTTTTCAATAGCGGACAGGGGCCCCAGGCCGGATTGCTAGACTCTGAGGGAAGATCCTTTTCCAGCGCACAGAGTTCTGCAAGTTCGTTGGTCGTTACCACGGGCTGAAAGCGCTTGCGGTTCAATGCCGGCTGCAGCTTTTCAAACGAATTCGACTGCCCGCTTGAAATCAGATGCCGGACAATTCTATAACCCTCAAGGGTTGTCAAGGTTACATTGCAGGTACAGCAATGGGCACAATATTTTTGGCATGCCAGGTCCAGCTTGCCGGTAAAATCATCGCACACTCTGTAAATTTGGTCCAAAACCGCCAGTTTGGTATTGATGTCCATTGCTCCTGCCTGGCCTTGCTCAAACACCTTGACTTTTTCAAAGGTCTCATAAATTATAGCAGTCACCGCTTACCAGTCTGAAAATAATAACACAAGATGAATCCGCTATACGGGGTAAACTAAACAGGGGGGATACTATGAAAAGCAATGTTTATTTTATCGATTTGCGAGCAACGCCTAAAGAGAGTCTGATTGGCAAGCTTGCACGGTTAATGCATACGGCCGGGCTTTCTGAAAAGATCAAAGCAAGAGATCTTGTTGCAGTGAAGCTCCACTTTGGTGAGTTGGGAAATACTGCTTTCATCCGGCCCGTATTTTTGCGTAAAGTTGTGGAAACCATCAAAAGCGCCGGCGGATTTCCATTTCTAACCGATGCCAATACGCTGTATGCGGGCGCTCGCAGCGACTCTCCGCAACATCTTGCAACAGCGATTCAAAACGGTTTTGCTTATGCTGTGGTGGATGCCCCTTTAATCATCGCAGACGGGCTTAGAGGCAAAAGCGAAACCGCTGTTCTTGTCAATCAAAAAAACTGTAAAAGGGTGTACATCGGATCAGAGATTGTCGCCGCCGATGCCCTTATATCGGTAGCCCACTTCAAAGGCCACGAGCTTTCCGGCTTCGGTGGAACTATTAAAAATCTGGGAATGGGCTGCGCGTCGCGCCGGGGAAAACTGGAACAGCATTCCACCGTGGCGCCCAAGGTTAATAAGAAAAAATGCGTCGGCTGTGGGGACTGCGTCAGCCACTGCTCTGTGCAGGCCCTTGCGTTGCAGCAGGAAAAGGCGGTGCTGGACTCCAAAAAGTGTATCGGCTGTGGAGAATGTATTCTGATCTGTCCTGAAAGCGCCATTGAAATCCAGTGGAATCAGGCCATACCCGTTTTTCTGGAAAAAATGGTGGAATACACCATGGGTGTTTTAAAAGATAAAGAAGGCAAGACCTTGTACCTGAATTTTATTAACAATGTCTCGCCGGCGTGCGACTGCTACGGTTATAACGATGCGCCCATCGTCAGGGATATCGGCATTGTTGCCGCCACTGATCCGGTGGCCATCGACCAGGCCTCTGTCGATCTTGTAAATCGCGAACAGGCCCTGCCGGACTCCTGCCTGAAAACCAACACACAAGGCGGTGAAGATAAGTTCAGGGGCGTTTATCCCGACATAGACTGGGAGATCCAGCTCGATTACGCCGAACAGATCGGCCTTGGAAGCCGCAAGTATGAACTAATCAAGATTTAACTCAAGTATTTTCATCGAGTTACTCCGGTCCTGTCATTTCCTTGAAGGACGATATGAATACCGCTATGGCGATGTGGCCTGATATTTGGAATGGTGTGATATCTTAATATATCGTGAGAGGCCGTGGAAGCCATCCCAAATATCGGGCCACGTGCAACGATATAGTATTCGATCAGCATATCGCCCTTCAAGAAAACGACAGGACCTCCGCAATGCAGCGAAGATTTATCCGCCTGGAGGATTCCGCTAATCGGGGATATCGGATATTTTCAAAAAATATTTTTTATCCAGCATCCAGCATCCAGCATCCAGTATCCAGCATCTGTGTGTTGTTTTAACCAAACTAGCATACCAGAATTTGACAACAACTTTAAAATTTTGGTCTTTATAGGCTGCTAAACAGACCGCCGTGGATAGCTGTGGCTGTCAAAATGCCGATGTGGAATCTGGTGGGAGGCAATATCCATACCTTCATATATCGGCAACGTTGCTTTACCGGAAAGTCCTATGACATCACTGCCGAAGAAATAGTTTAAAATAGCATTGAGCCGGGTCCGCAGGACGGAATACGAATAATGCCGGGCGGCAACTTTATAATTATAATTAACCATTTGTTTTCTGCGCTCGGGTTTTTCCAGAATTTCAACGACACTTTGGACGGTTTTCCTTGAGAGATATCCATCCATAACCGCTAAATCAAATCCCAGCGGCTCGATATCCCTGACAAAAGTGGCATAGCGATTGATCAATATCGGCTTTTTGAAGTAAATGGCTTCTAAAAAAGCATTGCCGAATCCTTCATAAAGGCTGGGATAGGTGATAAAGTCCGCAAAAGGGTAAACATCCCAGAGCGAATATTCGCACTCACCGTTGCCATTGTTGCTCAACGGATCTGCTATGCGGGTCGTGATTAGTCGCAGGTTGACATCATGTTCACGGGCATATTCTTGCAGCCATTCGGCGTATTCATAGCCTTCATCCCCGGCTTCATGGGATACTACCAGTTTATTGCAAGGATCTTTCAATTCCTTGACCAATTCAATGGCATATTCAATCCCTTTGCGCTGCACGATGCGAGTGGGTTGCAAAATCATCTTGTCATTCGGTTCCAGGCCGATGGCTTCCCGGAAAACACGGGCGGCTTCAATATCAGGCTTGGGCGGATTTTCAAAATCCAGAACATTGGGGATGATGATCGATGAAATCCCTGTGCGCAGAGCCAACTGCTCCTGAGCTTCGGAATTGATCACAATATGTTTGATATTGGGCAGGTTGGGTGGAAAGGCCATGCGGATATAGTCGCTCAGGGCATTCACGGAAAAACGGATCCTCTCCCATGAAAAATCGTGATGGTGGGCAATGGTGGGAATCTGTGTTTCAGCAATTGTTTCCGTCAATGCCAGCCCCAGTGGGACATGCATTGGAATACTGAGGACATTTTCCGCGATTAAAATATCCAGGTTAAAATCTTCGATAAACTGGTAAAGACAAGTTTTTAATTGCGATCGCAGAAAGTGAATTGCTTGGGTTACGGATGGCGTGCGTCCAATAGTGCCATCTACCTGAGAATTGATCCAGACATTTTTATCGTGTTGGAAATGGGCTTCAGGGACCAGCAAGCTTCTGTCAGCATTACGGTCTAATTTGCCGGCAAACCAGAAACATTTGTGTCCGCTGTTTTCAAAGACGTCCGCCCACTTGCTTGCTTCCAGAGTGACGCCGTCTGTGCCCGCAAAACGGGTGGAAACAAATCCGATATTCTTGCCCATATTATATTTACTTTCTAAATTGACGATCTTTAGTGTTTTCCACTCAAACTCAGCCAACCGGGCATGAATAATTAGTTTATTGCATTGATGCCAAGCAACAGTTTACAACCCATATATTAACATATTGTTGTCTGTCAATCAGAAAAATCAATATATTGTGTTTTTTTAGTTATAAATAATTTATTCCTTCCCTGCATGAAGGGATCTTTGATGGGCTGGGCTGTCTTGCATTGCGGGGGCTGGCAATGATTAGCTTTGTGTAGAGAGCTTTGCCGTGGAATGATGGTAGATTTAACTCTTCTGAAGTATAAGCGCGAACTTAATAATCAATAATCAATTGTTAATGGTGAACAATTAATGTCTTTCAGTCAATGATCGTGGGAAAACGATTTTGTCAGACGCGACAGCAGGTCTCCGATCACAAGGCACTCGAGCCCAAAAGGAAGGTAGCCGGCATACCCTAAAAGCGGCATTTCAAATATTTGAAAACGGTGGACAAAGGGTACGCTGTACTGCCACTTGGCAAGACTGTAGTAGTTCCACATCTCCCAAAACAGGCCGCAAAACAGTGCCGCAGCTGCCGAAGAAATCGCACCGCGCCAATCGCCTTTAAAGATGTCTGACAGCACATGCCTTTCTCGCATTAGGGCCTGCAGTGAAACGATGATCATCAGAGGCGATACCCACAGCAGGGGAAAAAGGTAATCCGGCCAGATGCCGATGCCGGTCAGGCCGCAAGCGGATATCACCAGAGCGGTCTGGGCTGCAATTTTGGGGTGTGAAAAGCCAAGAGGCAGAAAGTTTTTGAATCCCTGTCGCATCCAGGGAAAGCCGGCAATCCATTCCCGGGTCCCCAAAACCGCGGGTAGTACGGTTGAAAACGGTAGGGTAGCAAGGCAGAAATACTTCACGGCACCGTAATGGACACCCGTGTAGTGCCAGTTCTGAACAAACCGGTTCAAGTATTCAAAGAACCACCAGAATGCAGCGCTTGCCGGGAAAAGGAGCAGAAAATATCGCCTGCGGTTGATTAACATACAGCGTCCGGTTCGCCGATAACACAGAGCGTTGATGACCAGGATGTACGCAAGCCACAGTGGGGTGAAAGTATGCGGCTGCAGGCCGGCAAACCAGGAAAAGCGGGTCCAGGCCAGTATCCAAAAAAGCATGCCGATAATAACTCCCAGCCGGCCCCACCACGGAAAAGGAAAGACGGTCGCACTATCTGGTATGGTTCGCCGGATTGATCGAATCACCGGAATAAAGAGCGGCAGTAACACTGCAGTGATAAAAAGAGTGTAAGCAGTAAAAGCAACCCAGGAAAACGGTGCATGGGAAATGTACAGCGTTTCAGGAGGAAACTCCAGATATCTTAAAATCGGATATCCCGCCAGAACTATCCCCAGCATGGGCAGCCCCAACAGCATTGACGCCAGGATTAAAAATTTCAGCAAAACGTTTTTCACGCCACCCCCGGCAAGTTTTGATAAATTCGTAAAAAGTCGAATTCATCACGTTTTAGGTTTTACGATTATTTGCAAATACTTAAAACCTAAAACGTTCGTGAAAAGGAGATTTTTATTTTTTTGAGACCGTCAATTTTGGTTACAAAAATAATAAAAATCACAAAAAAAGGGCGTTCCTTTAAAATTAAATGGAACGCCCTTTTTTAATTCAAAAAATTAAACTAAGCTACAGTGACATTTACTGCAGCAGGACCTTTTTGCCCCTGCTCAATGTCAAAGGTAACCCGGTCGCCTTCATAGAGAGTCTTGAAACCGGTAGCATTGATCCCTGAATGATGAACAAATACGTCCGGGCCATCTTCCTGCTCAATAAAGCCATAACCTTTGCTGCTATTAAACCATTTTACAATTCCATTAGCCATAGTGACACGCTCCTTTCAAAAAAATTTCTCATAGTTCCAAACTGCAGGTTGCCGCTTTGACAAATGGATCTTGCCTTCAGAGCGAAACCGGCCCGCCAATTAAGAACAGGCCTTTATTGATTAATTTGTATTATATTATGTTTTTAAGAAAAATCAAGCTGATTATAGGGTCATTTTATAACATTGCGACCGTTAAGAATCGTGAGAGAATAGTCCTAAATGGATGGGTACTAATTAATCGAGCTTGGCCCACTTGTTCTGTGCTGTTAAACGGCCGCCGGTACCACACTTGGAGCATTCGACATCAAGGGGTCTTTCATCTGTTGGTATTTCGATAGAAGCTTTACATTTGGGGCATTTAATAGCCAGCCTCTTTAGGCCGGCGGCACTGCCGCCGATGAACGCCATGAGCGCTTTGCGAACAGACTCTCGGTCATCGTCACCGCCGGCAGCTTTTAATTTTTCGTATTCTTCTTTTGTTAGAACAAGCTTTATATCCAACGTGGTTGAGTTTTCCAGCGCGTTGTTAAGCTCCTCAAGGGCAGAGGCAAGATTTGAAAATTTCATATCACCTGCCTGTATTTTTTCCTGGATCATGTTAGTCAGATCTTCAGCAGACAGCCATTGGCTTTCTAAGTTGATTTTGGCCTCTTCTAAATTTATTGCAGTCATTCGACCCCCTTTATTGTATTTATGGATGGGCACTAACTCGAATCTAATAGCTTGAAAAAGAAGATAGTCAATTTCGCAATATGTTTAGTTCGTTGAGCATATTAATAAATAATTCAATTTTTGTCCACTATTATCGACTTTCCGGAAAAAAGCATACGCCGGTATATATTGCATGTCAGGAATTGAAATAATACAATATATTGTATTTGGAAGCGATTGATACCTTTGTGCTGGAATTCTGCTTGACAAATAGTTGTATCCTTATTAATTGTACCTTTTTGGTAAAATCGTAATGGTGTTTGCGAAGCCATTTATTTCAATAAAAACAGCGAAAGGAGAGAAAGACTTATGTCAAATTTAATTCCACCTCATGGCGGCAAGGGCTTAACTTGCTGCCTGCTTGAAGGCGCAGAACTGGAAGCGGAAAAGAAAAAGGCCGAAGGCCTTAAAAAGGTCTCTATCGCACCACGCGCAAAGGGTGACTTGATTATGATGGGGATCGGAGGATTCAGCCCTCTGACAGGTTTTATGACCAAGGCGGACTGGCAAGGTGTTTGTGATAATTTTCAACTTGCCGACGGGACGTTCTGGCCCATTCCGGTGACCCTGGATGCATCCAAAGAAGATGCTGACGGAATTAGTGCAGGCGATGAGATTGCACTTTACGACCCGGAAGGCGATGAAATCATGGCCACCATGAAGGTCACCGAGAAGTATGAAATGACTGAAGCCGACAAAAAGTTTGAATGCGAGAAGATTTTTATGGGGGAAGGAACCCCGACGGCCGAGGAATTCTGGAAAATTGCCAAAGACGATCACCCCGGCGTCCAGATGGTCATGGAACAGAATGATGTTAACCTCGCCGGTCCCGTCAAAGTGTTGAGTGAAGGTGAATACCCCGTCGAATTTGCAGGTATCTATATGCGGCCCGAAGAATCCCGCAAGATCTTCGACGATAAAGGCTGGACCGAGGTTGCCGCGCTGCAGCTCAGAAATCCCATGCATCGATCCCACGAATACCTGTGCAAGATTGCCGTTGAAGTTTGTGACGGTGTCTATATTCACTCGCTGGTCGGCAACCTGAAACCGGGTGATATTCCGGCCGATGTTCGCGTCAAATGCATCGCTGCCCTTGTAGAGGGCTACTTTGTGGAAAAGAACGTGGTTCAGGGCGGTTATCCCCTTGACATGCGCTATGCCGGTCCCAGAGAGGGCTTGCTGCATGCCACCTTCCGTCAGAACTACGGCTGCTCCCGCATGATTATCGGACGGGACCATGCCGGTGTGGGTGACTTTTACGGCATGTTCGAAGCCCAGACCATCTTTGACAAGCTTCCGACCTCTGATGATCCGGGCAAAATGCTGCTGTGCAAACCCTTAAAGATCGACTGGACCTTCTACTGCCACAAGTGTGACGGCATGGCATCCTTAAGGACTTGCCCCCACGGCAAAGAGGACCGGGTAATGCTTTCCGGAACCATGCTGCGCAAAATGCTCTCAGAAGGCCTCGCGCTTCCCGATCATTTTGGGCGGGATGAAGTTGTTGAAATTCTGCGAGCGTACTATGAAGGGCAGACTGAAAAAATTGAAATTAAGATGCACGGCGCTGCTACCGGCGAAAAATAGTTTTTCATAATCCTGATAACAAAATCAGCTAGATCTGATAAAAAAGGAGATGTCGCCTGACATCTCCTTTTTTATGCTTTCATCCAGTCAGGCTACGGCGAAATCGGTAATCGCAGATTTTAGGTGAAAAATAGGGATCACCTATGACCACACATAGACCGCTTCCACCCGATTGCCCCTGCCTTGGTGGGCAACCTTTTGGCATATAGATTTGACAAGCTGGATACCGCGGCCGCTTAATTCGATGTTATCAGCAAGCTGTGGATTCATTCTGTGGTAATCAAAACCGGGGCCGCTGTCCTCAACACAGACTGCAAACTCTCCGCCCTCATCATGAAAAGAATGTTCGAGAACGATTTGAATCGTACCGTTTTCAAGTTCTGCCAGCGCTTTTTCCCGCGCTGCGAAATATTGGGCAAAGCCTTGTGCGTCTTTTTTTAATTTGGAATCCAGCCCCAGCAGGCCGTGCTCCAGTGCGTTCGTAAAGAGCTCGGAAAGTATTAGATAGATGTTTTCCTTGTGCTGATAAAGTCTTTCATCCTCTGTCAGATAGTGAATAATCAGGGGCAAAGGGTCACACGTACGCAGGGTTGCGGGAGTTAAATCCATAATCACTTTCCAGTCCATCCTGTAAGACTTGTCCGGGACAAAGACGGTCTTCGGTTTGGGGGGCAATACCACCTCCTTGTCACAAATAATCTCACTTATTGTGATATCATCTTCTTGCGTTTTGCCGGTACAAAAAGTGCTAAAACCGTCCTGGATATCCTCAAACAGACCGTTGGGCGGCTGATTTCGTGCAAAGTATTCGTCGAGACGCTCTTGAGTGAACATTTCTCCATCCGGGCTGCGGGCCTCGATCAAGCCGTCGGAGTAAACATAGATGCGTTCGCCCTGGTCGATATCTTTAATCTCGACAATGCTCTCGAAAGTGTCTCTGCCGACCACGCCCAAAGGAATATTACGAGATTTCAAGCGATATTTGATGCCGCCTTCCCTGTTTAAGACCAATACATCCGGAATGGCACCGTTCCAGACGGTTAAAGAGCCTACGTTGCTGTCCAGATCCAGCATACAGGCACACAAAAACTGGTTGGCGGGAAGCATGGCATACAGCCTCGAGTTCAGCTCTAAAACAATCTCGCCAAGGTTGTACCCCTTGGCGGTCATGGCATAGAAGATATCAGAGACAGGAATAGCGCCAAAGGCGGCGGGGAGACCATGGCCTGTAAAATCTCCCAGCATAACATGCAGCCCGCCCGAGGGTTTTTGGGTCGCAAACAACACATCACCGTTAAAAAGTGCCAGGGGGGATATTAAATATTTTAGATTCGGGGCATCCAGGTAGCCGCGGTTTATCATAGTGGCAAATACCTTCTGGGCCATTTCCTGTTCCTGTTCCAAATGCGCAAATTGATCCATCAGTTGTCCTTTTTGTTCGGTCACAGTGCTGTAAAGCTGACTTATGCGGAGCAAGGCATCAATTTTGGCATTCAGAATAATCCGATATCTCAAAACGAATTTTGAGGCGGTCGTTATCGTTTGCGTCCAACTCAGCCTTGACGAATATCTCGCCCTGCTCGGTAAACTTCAGGGCATTGCCTGTCAGATTGGTAAGTATCTGCCTCAGCCGGGTGGGGTCGCCCATCAGACGCGAGGGAATATCGGGGGACAGAAAGGTGATCAACTCCAGCCCCTTTTGCTCCGCCTTAACGGCGACACTGCAGCCTACATCCTCTATCAGGGCTCTCAAGTCAAAGGGGATACATTTCTGTATCCCCTTTGTTGTCGGTAAGTGGTATTTTGGGGTT
>JACKQG010004791.1_pt1 | contig 15467 bp, 17 predicted proteins | sample 8237621 | NCBI WGS metagenome assembly JACKQG01 (sample SAMN15677084, study PRJNA649215) | marine metagenome | biome: marine; feature: Black Sea; material: saline water; isolation source: suspended particulate matter (SPM) from the Black Sea western gyre | collected 2013-06-09/2013-06-10 | depth... | reverse complement strand
CCACGATAGAAGGTAATTCACTTGGGATGGAGATATTAAAAACTGATGACTGGTACGAACTTACTTTTGAAGGCATATTATGAAGCCCTTTATGAACGGCTTCAAGCCAACACGGAATTGTTAGTAAGGAAAATCGAGGAACTGCTGGCCAAAGAGATTTTGGATCGCGGATTTGAGGACTTTGATAATGAAAAATATGCAGCATACATAGAAGCTTGCCTTGCTTTTGTAGATGAACGAATCGAGACATACAATCCATTTGGCATTCAATATACTTTTGACCAAACTCGATCCAGGGAAGCATTTGAATTGGAATTGCAGCTTGATTGGTATGACAGCCGGGAAGAATATGAGAATTTAGTGAGGTCTGCTCGTAGTAAAGCACAGGCGGATGATGTGGAGGAAAGATTGGGAGCATTGGCTGAGGAGCTTATCAAAGAACTCGGAGCATTTCCAGATAAGAGCATTATATCTGCTTATAAGGCAGAACCATGCCTGAGAAAGCTCCCGGATTATATCGTTGCTCGAACAATCGAAGAAATCGTTAGCTGAGGAAAAATAATAAAGACACAAGGATAAGGGCTGAAGTTTTTGTTTTTTTCAATTTGTTGCTTGCTTTTATTTTTCTTTTAGATTATCTTATTGGATGGTTTTTGAGGGTGTTCTTCTCATAATATATCCCAAAGAAGCTACGCAGGATTTAATGAATAATAGCATTTTGGCTTGTAAAGAGTCCGAGCCATTAAATTTATCACAAGTTCAAACAGGAGGATGATAATGAAGCCTATCACACGTAGAAATTTCATGAAACATACATTGGCCGCAGGTGTTGGTCTGACGATGGCCAGTCCTTTTTCCCGTGCCCGAGGCGCGAACGACGTTGTTCAGGTGGCTGTAATTGGTATTAATGGCCGGGGCAGCGGACACATTAATGAATTTCGGGAGATAAAAGGGGTGCGAGTAGCTGCGCTTTGTGATGTTGACGCAAAAGTACTTGAGCGTCGTGCCAAACCGTTTAAGGACAGTAACGAAAATGTTGATACATATGTCGATATTCGAGAGTTGCTGGATGATAAAAGCATAGATGCTGTTTCCATCGCTACGACCAATCACTGGCATTCGCTTGCTACTGTTTGGGCCTGCCAGGCGGGCAAGGACGTATATGTTGAAAAACCGTGCAGCCATAATGTGTTTGAAGGGCGCAAATGCGTCGAGGCTGCGCGCAAGTACAAGAGAATTGTTCAGCACGGCACACAGAGTCGTGCCAGTAATGACTGGGCACACCAGATAGCGGCTGTTCAGAGCGGCAAATACGGCAAATTGCTTGTTTCAAAGGGTTACTGTTGTAAGCCGAGGTGGAGTATCGGATATAAGCCTATTAAAATTCCTCCGGAAAACCTCGATTTTAATATCTGGCTTGGCCCGGCTCCGCTTCAACCTTACCATGAAAACCTTGTTCACTATAATTGGCACTGGTTCTGGGACACCGGTAACGGCGATATGGGTAACCAGGGTGTGCATCAGATGGACATCGCACGTTGGGCCATCAAAGATGCTACCCTGCCTAAGAGTGTGATAAGTATGGGTGGACGATGGGTCGAAGGTCCCAACTATTTCAAAGACCAGGCCCAGACACCAAATCAGGAGTTATGCATATATGATTATGACGGGACGCTTTTAGTTTTTGAGACTCGTGGTCTGGTTGGCAAATATAAAGACTTCCCAAATCAAGTCACCAATGAATTCTATCTTGAAGAAGGTGCTATCAAAGACGGAAAGTTCTATCCTAATGGCAGCAACAAAGGCGAACCGCTTGTTGATGTGGAATATCCAGAGCGATCTGAGGGTATCTTCGAGAACTTCATAAGTTGCATACGCAGCCGTAAGCGTGAGAATCTCTACGCTGATATTCTTGTGGCGCATCTGTCCAGTGCTCTTTGCCATCTGGGTAATATTTCCTACCAGGTAGGAAAAGAGGTGCCTTTCGGTCAAGATGCCGAAACTCTTGGTGACTGCAAAATCGTCTGTGACAGCGTAAAGAAGGTTCTGGAGAATACCAAGGCCATTGGCGTTGATCCTGCGAGAAGTACGTATCGTCTTGGACCCAAACTCCAGTTTAATGCATCAACGGAGAAGTTCGTAGATAACCAGGCGGCAAATAAGCTCCTGACGCGTCCTTATCGCAAACCGTTTGTTGTACCTAAGCAGGTATAAGGTTTGCTTAAGGTATATGGTCTCGGTTTTTGACTGAGTAGCTTAAATTAAATATGCTTAAAAACGGTGCATTATTTTGCACCGTTTTTTTTATTCATCGGCGTTTTTTTAGTGTAACGCTTAGACCGCTGGGTTGTTTGTGCAGGAATATGGTTTCCAGCTCAGGATTGTTAGTGATGGCCTTTAGAAAGTCCTGCATTTCTGAAGCTTGATCAGTAGTATTATGGGCCAGGATTAGTCCGCCCGGACGCATTAAGGGAAGAAGCTTTGTGAAGTAATCGAAGTATCCGTCTTTGTCGGCATCAATGTAAAGGATATCAATAGGCTCTTTTAGCCGGGACACTGTCTTGTGAGCGTCGCCCTCGACTATGGTAACGATATGACTGACACCGGCTTTTTTGAAGTTTTCTCTGGCCAGTGAAATGCGGTAGGGATCGATTTCATGGGTGGTTATCCTGCCGCCTGTTGCCCGTAGAGCGAGACAAAACCATATGGTTGAGTAGCCGTTTGAGGTGCCTATTTCGACGACGTTTTTAGCGTCTGCCGTTGCCGTAAGTATTCGGAGTAGTTTGCCTTCTTCCGGCGTAATATTCCACTGGGCATAGTTTTGATCATTTGACATATCTTCAAGGACATTTAGAATTTTTGCCTCTTCGCTTATATTAGCGGCTGAACTGCTCTTGATTGAATTATCCGAACCTGCACAACCGGCAGCTACGAATATTAATACTGCTGTACAGATTGTTACTAATAAACGTTTTTTGTTTGCTGCCATTTCATTTGCCTCCGTTTCTTTCTTATGGGAACCTCTAAAAATTCATTTTTACTACGAACGGCTACAATCTCCTCCGGCGGCGTTGTCAGGCCAAACTTCGTCCTCGACATAGCTTTGGCTATGCCTGCGGCGATTTTGACCTTCCGCCTTGCCGGAGAAAATTTCGCTCGTTCTCGTAACAAAAGCAATTTTTAGAGGCTCCCTTAAAGTTTCTGAAGTATTATTCCGCTTACAATAAAGATCAGGCCTATTATTGTAGATATGAGAATCTTTTCGCCAACTACGAGAGAGATTGCCACAAGAGATAAAAATGGAGCCAGGTAAACTAAGTTAACAACATGCGCGGTTGTTTTCGATAATTTTAATGCCTTTAGCCAGAGCAGGAAAGTAATCCCCAATTCAAACAACCCAATATAGGCTGCTCCAAGAGCACCTTTAAAATCGGGCATTTTCATTTTATTAAAAAGTAAAATTGATATAAATATAAATATAGTACCAAATATAAAGTTCAGAAACAATCTGGCCGCTTCATCATGTTTATCCTTTGTGTTGTAAATCCAGAATAATGCCCATATTATAGTACTACTCAAAGCCAATAATACCCCAATCGGATTGGTGAACTTAAAACCGAAAAGATTTCCTCTTGTTGCAATAATAAATACACCGAAAAAGCTGATAGTTATAGCTATCATACCCCTGGGTTTGATTTTTTGTTTGAGCAAAGGGATTGACAGCAATGCAAGAGTTATCGGCCAGAGCCAATTTATTGTCATGGCTTCCTGTGCACTGAGAATCGAATATGCGTTAAGAAGTACGAGATAATAGAGAAACGGGCTCAAGAAACCCATTAATGCCGAGTACAGATAATCGATTTTGGAAAAGGATTTAAGTAAATAGAACTTATTCGAAAATAGAAGATTCAGAAAAAGTGTAATAGAAGCAATGAGCGAAGCATAAAATAACAGATGCAAAATATGTAAATCTAATACGTCTGTATAATAGGGCAGAGTAATTTTGAAAGCGGCGGCAATGGTTGACCACAACAAAATTGCAAAAGCGGCGTAAATGTAAGCTCGTTTTTGTTTTTCCATATCAGCAGGCACGAAATAGTTCAGGGAACCTCTACAAATTCGGTTTTGGCTACATCTGCCAAATTTACCATATTTAGAACCGTCCAGTATAGCATTACTTTTCGTTAAATTGGCTTTGAATTGGGTTTGTATTGGCTTTAATTGGGTTTGTTTTGGCTTAAATTGGCTTTGAATTGGGTTTGTTTTTTGGACTCTTAGAGAGCTATAAAATGTCATAAACCTTTGTGAATACTGAATATGCATCATTTTTATCATTTCTGAAATTGGGTTTGTTTTGCATAAAAAGGGGTGATTTGTAGAGAGTTCTCTACAGTTGTAGAGCGCAAATTAGTTAAGAGTGAGCTAAAGTGCCTAAAGTGAGCTAAAGTTGGATAATTGATGCTCATGCTTTTCTAATTAATGTTAAATATTGACTATTTAGTGAGGGCAGAAAAACACTCCCTCTATAATTAGATGGGTGGACACTTTTGAGCCGAAAATTTGGCTATTTTTTGTGGCTCGTGGCTTGTAACTCGATTCAGGTTAAGGAGATAAAAATTTTGAAAATATTTTATTTTTGTTTTTTGGTGTGAGCGTTTTTGACTGAAAAATGTTCGATTTTTCGGTGTCTGATACAAGATTTTAATAGGTAAACGTCCCCTATTTTTCCCTATTTTTCGAGGTAAATTAAAGTCAGACACTTTTAATATCAGTATTTCTTTTCCTTATCAAATATATGTTTACTATTGCTATAAAAATAGTACCAGCTATTATGATAGAGTAACAAGAAACATGGGACATTATTTTTTCGAGCAATGCAGTACACATAAACAATACGGCAAAGATGAATGAGTCAATTGCAATTACCCCCCACCAAATATCATTATAAATCATTCCTATATCATCCTCTGGAAGATAAGGAATTTCCTTTCCTTCAGATAATATATTTTCGTATTCTTTCATTTTTTTAGCGTCGCTTAAGGCAAAATTGCTAAAAAATATCACTTCATTAATTTCAGCAACTATTCCAAAGACTATTGAAATAAAAAAAAGTATCCAACTGAAAATTAGGAAGCCTGGGATAGCTGAATCGAATATCTTTTCGACCAAAGCAATAGTGACAAGTAATAACGATGAAGATAGAGTTATTATTAACCGTAGAACTCCCTGCCATATCTTATTTTGGTGTTCCGTATATTTCTCAATCGACTCAGATAAATTATCTATTGTTTTGCGCAGATCAACTTTTAATAATGTTTTATCTTGCATTATATTTCCCTTCCTTTAAACATGTTCCCGTTGCTTCTTCAATGCTCGCCCACTCTCTTGCGCTTCAACGAATAACGTCATTCGTCCCTTCTGTTTGTAAATGCATTGTTTGCTGTCTACAGGCCAACACTCTCTTTTGCCATCGAAATTAATAAGGCCATCACAACTTCAATAGATAAAGCTCCAGACTTTGATTTAACCAGTTCCTTGGCCTTATTCCAAAAAGTATCATTTCTTGATGCTTCAAGGAATTCATGCCCCTGCCAGGTTAAACCAAATGGGTAAACCTGAATAACTCTATCAGCGGTGCTTGAAGAAACAGATCTTTCACAACTAATTAGACCAGCCTGATCCATTAGTATGAAATGATATTGTACCTCATATTTTGAAAAACCTTCCAACTCAAGGTTCTTTACCATTTTATAATCAGGTTTATCTTCAAAATAAAGTAGAAGCTTCCTAATAAGTTCAATGTTTCGTTTCATTTATTTACCTTGACCATAAACAATATTTAAACGATCTGAATAAAAAGGGAAGCACAGAGAAGTTCCTGCTTGTATTAGAAATTCCCCGTTGCTTATTCCGTTAACGAGCAGGATATGCAAACTATGGGCCAATGTCAAGGGCGAGATATGTGATTTGAGTGAAAATTACCTCGCTGGCGAAATAAAGGATCTGGTTTCACGCTCCTTCGACATTGCTCAGAGAATGTTTCCCCAAATAGAGTTTGGTAGTTTCTCCTATTGACAACGAATTATTGTGGGATTAGTATTCGGGGATGAATAAAGTGCTTATTATAGTTGGTGATGCGAGTGAGACTGTCGATACGTTGTATCCGTATTTTCGTTTGCAGGAGGATGATTTTGAGCCGGTGGTGGCGGGGCCTGAGAAGCGGCGCTATCATTTAGTTATGCACGAGATTCCTGACGACTGGGACGGGCATGTTACCCGTGAATTCGAGGGGTACACTATTGAGAGCAATATTGCATTTCGAGATGTGCGCGCGGAAGATTATTTAGGTATATTTTTCTCGGGTGGGCGTGCTCCTGAATATATCCGGTATGACGAGGACCTTGTGCGAATTACAAAGCACTTTTTTAAGACAAACAAGCCGATAGCCTGTGTGTGTCATGGTGTGGAAATACCGGCTTATGCCGATTGTGTGAAGGGGAGGCGTATGGCTACTGTTCCGAAGTGCAAATTCGACCTTGAGGTTTGCGGCGGCACCTTTGTCAACGAGCCGTGTGTTGTGGACGGCAACTTAGTCAGCGGGCGGACATATCATGACCATGGCCGCTATATCGGAGTATGGATTAAGATGCTTTTAGAAGCTCAGGCAGCAGGAAAATAGCCGGGATATCAATAATGAAACATAAGCGCCATGAAATATCTCGTCGTGCTTTTGTAAAAAGCGCCTCGATAGGCATTGCGTCACCATATATTATTTCTGCTTCCGCTTTGGGCAGGGAAGGGCGGCCGGCAGCGAGTAATAGATTGACGTTGGGCTTAATTGGCCTGGGAAGTATGGGGATGCGTCATGTGAAAGGGTTCCTGCAGGAGAATGATTGTGAGATTACTGCTGTTTGTGACGTTGATGCAGGGCGGCTGAATGCCGCGGCAAGGGAAGTTAATAAGCATTACGATAGCGAGGACTGCGCCCGATATAACGATTTTAGAGAGCTGATTGCCCGCGACGAAATTGATACACTTTGCATATCTGTTCCGGACCATTGGCATTCAATCCCGGCTATAGAAGGTATCAGGGCGGGAAAAGATATTTACGGCGAAAAACCGCTGGCCCTGACGATATCGGAAGGCAGGGCCATGGTCGAGGCGGTGCATCGCTACAACTGTGTGTGGCAAACCGGAAGCTGGCAGCGCTCAACTGCACATTTTCGTTTCGGATGCGAGCTTGTACGTAATCAACGTATCGGAACTCTACAAAGAGTCGATGTCGGCATGGGTGGAGGGTATAATCCGGGAGGGGGTAAGCCGACTGTTGATAGAATTGAGCCTCAGCCGATTATGTCAATACCGGAAGGTTTTGATTACGAGATGTGGCTTGGTCCAGCCCCCCGGGCGGCGTACACTGAAAACCGCTGCCATTGGAATTTCCGCTGGAACATGGATTATTCCGGTGGACAGGTTACCGACTGGGGAGGGCACCATATCGATATTGCTCACTGGGGTATGGGCTGTGATGAAACGGGGCCCGTTAAAGTAGCCGGCAGAGGTATATTTCCCGAAGATGGATTGTGGGATGCCGCTTTTGACTACGACTTTGAATGTACATATAAAAATGGTGTGAGGATGCGTGTCGCAAGCAATAACCACTGCCTTCAAGGTGTCAGATTCACAGGAGATAAAGGATGGGTGCATATAACACGCAGCGGTCTTGACGCAAATCCAAAGCGTTTACTAAAAGAAAAGATTGGCCCTGAAGAGATACACTTAGCCAGGCCATCCGGCGATCACCGTCAGGGGCATCGTCGTGATTTCCTGGATTGCGTCAAGACTCGTGCTCAGACCATTACACCAGTCGAGGTAGGCCATCGTTCTATTAGTGTTGCACATTTGGGAAATATCGCAATGATATTTGGCCGTGAGATTCGCTGGGACCCAAAACGAGAGCAGATTATCAATGCCCCGGAAGCCAGCCGGATGCTCGGGCGCTCAATGCGCAGTCCCTGGTACATCTAACTTAGAGCACCTAACAAAATGACTCTGCATTCAAACGGCTTATTTCGTCTCTGGACGGCGTCAGGCTGCATCGACCATCTTCAGATGGTCTGCTTCGCCTTCCTTGCCAGAAACGAAAACGCTCGTTTTCGGTGCTACGATTCATTTTGTTAGGCACTCTTATCATAGCTTGATTTGATATTTCTCATCACTTTTGAAAGTTTGTCTGCTGCGGCTGCACGATACATTGATTTGTGCCTGCGGCTCTTTGTTGGTTGGGACACTTATAGTAACAATCAGACTTGAATCTTTAATATTCAACTTGCCGACATCCAATTCTACACTTTTTTCAAGGATTTCTGTGTTGTTGTTTCGGATATTTCGTTTTGCCCAGGCCTGGCCGCTCGTTATCAAATTCCGTTTACACGCCTCAAGATAAGCCCTGTCCGATTGATACAGCATCGTATTTGCTCCGCTCGATAAAACGTGCATTTCGAGCCCGATTATTGCCATCGCTGTTATCACAAGAACCAGAGCAAAACCTTTTTGCCTTGTTTTTTTCATTTTTAATTCAGAGCCTTTCACAAAGCGCCTACAAAATACAGATGCGAGTTGGCCATTTTCTTTTCCAAATGTTTTCCTCGAATCTTATATTCTATATGAGTTTGAACCTCCGCAGCATAGCCGCTCGTATTATTTCGCCAGACTTTCCATTGGATTTTTGCATTTGGGACCGACCATACTTTTTGTTGCAATGCGTTATTCGGCTGATTATCGGTTAAATTATATCTGAGCACTTTATCATCTTTTAACTGATAGCAAATCATACCCTCAGGCAAATCAATCAGAAGCATTTTATCACCGGCTGTATATTCATTATATGTTTCAGGCAATCCTTTTGCTTTGTCAATGTCCTTCTGCATTTCCCTGAGCATACTCAGCAAACTTGTGTTAGCCTGCACTACTTGATAAGACCTGGGAATGTCCTTTATGAGTGTTCTAAATAATCCATCAAGAACAATCATTATAAATGGAAGAACGATTACCACTGTCAATACTTCTACTAAAGAAAAGCCTTTGCGCATATTTATCATTCCTCTTCGGCCGGAGTTTTGTTTTCCAAAACATATCTGGCTAACTTAACTTTCACTTCTTTATTATAGCTCATACCGTTTGTTGTTACTTCTACCAGAGACAATCCCTGCCATTGATCGGTTCCCGCTGAGTTTGTGATATTTACGTCCAGCTTAGGCCACAGCCGCTTAAAGTTTTCATCCGGTATTGGTTTGCCCGTTGTGGCAATACTGTCGAGTTCGGCCTGGGCTGCCGCTATACATTGCTGCCTTACCAACTGATAGCGATTGAACTTTGCGAAGCCATACATTGACATTGCCAGGGCGACCAGAAGTATTCCTAAAATGCCTGATGCGACTATGACTTCAGTCAAGAAGAATCCGCTGTATTTTTTATTTTTGCCAAACACAACAATGCTCCATTTTCGCTTGTTACGGGTGGACTATCCCGGTTAAGCTTCTAATCACGGTAATACCTGGTGAAAAGATTGCATACACTACAAATCCTACCATTGCTCCCATAATAAGAGTTATACAGGGCCACATTATAAACCTTGCAAGATTAACGTAGTAGTTATAGTTTGTACGGTAGAACGACTCGATAGTTTCTAAAATTGACAACGTATTGCCCTGATTAACCTGTTCATCAAAAGCCCATGCCAAGGCAGATCCCAGGTTACTTTCCCTTACTGCGGTGGAAATATCATCTCCTCGTTTTACTCTTTTCAGCCAATTTTTGAGCCGGTTTCTGAAACAATTGTTTACATCCAGCTCAAGTGTATTCTTTATAGTGTCATCGACGGTATAGCCGGCATTAAGCGACAGTCGCAGAAGCTCGACAACCTGTACCATTGAATAGTTCTTCTCGAACCAGTGCAGAACGGGCAGATGCCATTTAATATAGTCACCTATTCGGGAAAGCAAGTACGGCTTCGCCGGACGTCGAGGCCGAAACCTTATGTAAATCGAGGTAGGCACCACCACAAGAATCATCAGTACAAAAGACGACCATATTAACCACCCAAATTCATGACCAAAAAAATTGAATATCCCAATTAACAATCGTGTAGCAGGAGGAAGTGCTCCACTAACCATTTCTTCCAACACTGATTTGATCTGCGGAATGACAAACTTCATAACTGTTAATAATATGAAAATAGTAAAAACTATCAAAATTACCGGATAAAGCGGATGAACCGGGTTGATTCTTCTGCGATTATCGGCTTTGGTAACCATGTCTGCTTCGATTGCGCCAATCGCAAGTGGAAGCTGATTGATTTGCTCAGCGGCAGCTATCATTGCCACTGCATGTCCGGGGCATTTCGGGTAGCCACGCTTGATTGATTCACTTAATGAATAGCCCTGAACCAGCCATTTTTGTATTTTTTGAAGTATTATTGAACGGGTATCTGATCGTCCGCCGGCTGCGGACTCTAATGCCATCGGTAACGGCAGGTTCTGACGCATGCTCGAACCAATCGTTGAGATAATGTATGTAGCTGTCGCATGCTGTTCAGTAAGGTTATAGGCTATACCGAGACTAATAAAGATAATAAAGAAAATCAAAGCGAATACGCCCAAAGGCTGAAACGCAACAATTAAAGTTACTGAACAAAGAAGGCACAGGAAAACGTAAAGAAACCATTTTGCACATATCTGAGGCCATCTTTCTGAGTCAGGATCACGTTTTGATATCGATACTGATATAACTGTTGCAAAGAAAATAAATGGCGCAATTACCATGGCCCCGGCACTTTCAGCCTCTCCAAGAACGAATATTGACAGGGCTATAAAAGGTGATGTAACCAGGGCGATAGCCGGTTGCTTAAATCCCAGGTATATATAAACAACAAACACTATTATTGCTATAACTTCAAGCATAGTTTAACCTTATGAACCTAAAGCCGTAATAACCTGTACCATCGGCAAAAACATTGCAAGAATAGCCGTAGCTATAACCGATCCTACCAGAACCAGCATAATAGGTAAAAGCACCGCCTGCAATCGTGATTGTCCGCACCTTGCCTGCTCAGCATACATCTGGCCCAAACTGTATAGATTGTCCTGCAGTTCATTTCGCTGCGTGCCAAGCTGGATGGAATACAAAAACAGTCTCGGTATAGTCCTGCAAAACTGTCCCGCTTCTAAAATATTAGCTCCCTGTTCGATTTGGTCTGCAATGGCTTCGCTTTCCAGGATGAGCTTTTCGCTTCCTGTTGAACCCGAACTTAATCTCAAAGCAGCCGGCATATCACATCCGGCCGCTACCATCATTGCCATCGCTTCAGCCATCCTGCCGAGTATGCTGCTATGATAGACCCTGCCGATAACGGGAATTTTCATAAAGCACGATTCCTTAAATCTGCGTCCTGCTGCTGAGGTGGAAAGTATCGAGAGTGCAACAAGTATAGCCGCAATGAAAACACCAACGCCTATCCAGAAAGGTATAACATTTGCAGTAATCGTAAAAACTGCTAAAGTTATGGGATTCAAATGTCCACCAACCATTTCCTGAAGTACTGACCTGAACTGCGGGATTACAAACAGGAACATTGCAGTTATAACAATCGAGCCCAAAGCCAGAATAACAGCAGGATAACTCGTTGCTTCAAAAATTATTCTCCGGGTATGATTAGCCAACTCCAGATGCCTGTTCAGACTTGTCAGCATTTCGCTTAATCTGCCTGTCTCCACTCCTGCTTTTAGTATCCGCCCATACAAAGGCGGAAAACGCTTTTGTCTCTTTTCAAAGGCTTCCTCGATACTTACACCTGTTTCGAGCTCACCGGCAATATCAACGATTAGTTTGCGCATTGATTTAGAACCAACATCATTTGAAAGCTCTCGCAGGCCTTTCTCCAGAGGGATACCGGCTTTTGCTATGGAAGCCAATTGCTGATTGAAAAGCATAAACTGATTTCTGCCGATAGCCGTCCTGGGCTTTTTATCTTTAGCCTTGTCGATGGAATTTACAGAAAGCTGCATCTGTTTGAGCTGCTCACTCACCTCTTCACGGCTGCCGGCTTCAATCGTGCCTTTCATCAGTCTTCCAGCAGATGTCAGGGCATTATATTCGAATGTCGCCATTCTTCAGTTCCTATCCAATTACTTAATAATGTTATTCTTTTGTAAAAACATAACAATTAACTCAACGGCTCAGGATTTGTCCGAAACTATTCCACACACTTTGTTGAGTTCTTCCTGTGTTGTGATTCCATCGCTTACCAGTCGGTCACCATCGGCCAGCATACTGGTATGACCTTTACACATCAGTAAAGCCTCGAGTTCTTCGAGGTCGGCTTTGGCTAAAATGGCCTTTCGCAATTGGGTGTCAAGCTGAACCAATTCTGCAATTAAAACTCGGCCTTTATAGCCGGTATTGAAGCAGGCATTACATCCTATCGCTTCGAACAAACCGGTTTCCTCACTCTTTTGCTTACATTTATTACAGAGCTTTCTTACAAGTCTCTGGTTCAGTACTGCTGAGACACTTGACGTTAGCTGGTAGGGCTCAATACCCATCTCCAGGAGGCGCAGGAATGCCCCGGCAGGTGTACCGCTGTGCATTGTGCTCATTAGTAGATGTCCCGTCAGTCCTGCTTCGATTGCTATCTTTGCGGTTTCAGCATCCCTTATCTCTCCGATCATAAGAACCTGGGGGTCCTGCCGAAGGAGCGATCGCAAACCTGTCGGGAATGTCATTTGACCGTGAGGTGTGATCTGTACCTGTGTCGCACCCTCAATTAAGATTTCAACGGGATCTTCAAGGGTAACAACGCTTTTTCCAGGAAATATTTTAAGGATATATCGCAAATGAGCAGCTAATGTAGTACTTTTTCCACTACCCGCAGGGCCTGTAAGCAATAAGACCCCCTGGTTTTTGGCGGCGATATTTTTCAATGTTGTGTGAATATTTTTTGAGAAGCCCAACTGTCCGAGGTCCAAAAGTTCAATATTACTGTAGAATAATCTAACGACTGCCCGTTGACCGTGTATTGTCGGAAATACAGCCAGGCGCTGGTCCATAATTCGTTCATCTTTGTTCTTGCTGATTTCAATCCGGCCTTCCTGAGGTATGTCGTTGCGGTAGGTCAAAAGTCCTCCTAATACCTTAAGTCGTGCAATTACCTTGTCGGAAAGGGACTTAGGCAGGGTTTCTATTACGTTTAAGGCACCGTCGAGGCGATATTTTACCAATAATTCGGCACCTGTTGGTTCGAAATGGACATCACTCGCGCCCGATTTTACAGCTTTTTTGAGTAGGTCGTCCACAAGAGATACTACATCATGGGCATTTGGTGTCTGTTTGGAAGAGCTGTTCTCGTTATTACTTTTAACCATTTTATTTATAACCAAATAAAAGAATTCAAAATATTCCATTATTTCATCTGATAAGCTAAGACGAAATGGAACTTCAAAACGTTACCCAAAAAATGTATTTTTTAACATTTTTTATATAATTTATGTTAACATATTCTTATGTGCTGCGTCTTACACATAGAAGAATATATGGCATTCGAAATGGGTGTTTATGTTTGGTAAGACCGTAAGTTACGGATTATTGTGGGATTTTGCTGTTTCTGAAGTTGTCAGCGAGGATCAGCGGTGGATATTGTCCACAATTCAGAAGCATGGGCAGGAGCTAATAACGCTGCTCTGGCGTATATTGGGTAATGAGCAGGATGTTTGTGATGCCTACCAGGATACTTTTCTGCAACTTGCACATTACGAAGGAGGTCAGAAACCCAAATATGTAAAAGCTTATATTTTCCGTACAGCAAACAATGTGGCCATTTCAATGTTAAGACGCAGAGTAGCAGAAAAAAAGAGAAATTCCACTGCTGTTGTCAATGGAAACCATGTAAGCTCACCTGCTAAAGAGCTTGATTCTAAATATTTGCAGGAATCTTTAAGATGCTACATAGCTCAACTGCCTGCACATCTAAGAAATGTTATAACTTTACGCGACCTGGCAGAATTATCATATGCTCAAATTGGCAGGATATTGGGGATATCAGCGGGGACAGCGAGAGTTTATAGATGTAAAGCTATACAGATATTGGCTATAAGGATGGGTAAAGAAGAATAACTATGACAGGTATAAATAAAAATAATAAATGTAGACGTACCAGGGGCTGGCTGAGTGAAGCAATAAGCAGACGTTTTGATCCGGACGCACACTGGCTGCAAAGCCATATAGCAAATTGTCCGCGATGTCAAAGTCGATTCGCATCATATGGTAAAGTTAATCTTGCGATATCTGCCATAAAATCACAACCTCACAATCTTGATTTATTAATGTGTGCGAATGCGCAGACCATTGGTGTACTGAAACACAGCCTTCGCCGGGCCGAGAAGGCCGGGAAACTGAAAAAAGTTCGGCCTGAACCAAAGTTTCTGGAAAAGTACAGCAGATATACAAGTTCTTCATTAAATGTAGCAGCTTGCATGACGATTCTGCTTCTTATGAAAATCGGTGTTTTTTCTTCTATGAATATGTTCCAGTCACAGGGGCCAAAAGTCATCAAAAAATATTATGCAAATCGTATTGGTGCTGATTTGGCCGATGAGATTTTCCCAAAACATAAAGAATTGCCGCCCCCGGTTAATATATGATCAGTTGTAAACACTTCAGCAGGCATCTATTTACAGTTCTGCTTCAATGGAGTTGAGGTTCACATATCTTTGGGGTGCTACAAAAAGCGCTCTTCTGAAGTTAAGTACATCTCAAATAGTTACGATAAATATTTCAGTAAGTTAAAATAAATTTAGGCTTTGATGTGGAATAATATCGGACGCATAGTTGTCTTTTTCTGCTAAAAGCTGATTTGATTAGCTATAAATTATAACTTATATTTTATTTAGCGGCATTAACGGAGGATATCTATACTCAGGGGAACCATTGTAGTGTATGAGTGTTGGACTCTCCGTTTTGAATACCTGAAAAGAGGGCATATTATTGCCGAAATATGTTAAATAAAGAATAACAGAAACTGTTTGAGTTAAGGCTGTGGTAAAAATTATGGAAAGTTTTTTGGGTTTTCGACTTAAAGGCAAGCAGTCCGAAAAAAATCCTATTAGCAACGATTTAGATAATAATTGCGAAGAGGAAATAAACGGTCTATCTCAATTATATTGCCCGCAACAGGACAACACTGCTAATATCCGAGATGTGCTGGATGTCCTGCTGGAAATGGGAAAATTGACCGATAATCAGTTTAGCAAAGCAAGGGAAGCACACAAAAAAAGAGCAGATTGTGACATTTGCCAAATAATCACGGACCTAAAAATTGCTAATAAAGATGAAATTGCTTCGGCACAAGCATCCTTGCATGGCCTTGAGTTCAGACATATAGAACCGGATGACATTCAGAAGGAGGCCTTTTG
>JACKQG010004790.1_pt1 | contig 15467 bp, 12 predicted proteins | sample 8237621 | NCBI WGS metagenome assembly JACKQG01 (sample SAMN15677084, study PRJNA649215) | marine metagenome | biome: marine; feature: Black Sea; material: saline water; isolation source: suspended particulate matter (SPM) from the Black Sea western gyre | collected 2013-06-09/2013-06-10 | depth... | reverse complement strand
ATTTGAAGTGCGCGTGTGACTTCAAATACAGCGGCGACGCCATTGAACAGATGCTATTGGGCTTGGTTGCCTATCGAATTGGCAAGAAGCTGGAGTACGACGGCAAGGCTGGGCGAGTGACTAACTGCGACGAAGCGAATGCGCTGCTGAGCCGCAAGTACCGCGACGGCTGGACGCTGGACGGATAACCGAAGGATCAGACGCTGCCAGCTTGGTGGCGGATTAGTCAATCACAAGTACTCGCGCAGAAGTTTCCACGCGGAACAGAAACCCGGTTTTTCGCAAAGACCGGGTTTCTTTTCGGAAGCATGGGGTCAGATCTGGTATACCCAAGTCGAAATCGTGAAAACCAGATCTGAGCCCGGCCTCGAACTTCCACGGTATGATCAGATCTCGTTCTGCGTGAAATCCGCGCCCTACGTTCATTCGCCGTGCCCAACTCTTGCTTCCGTGTTCTTGTCCGATCCGCCGGTAAGCTTGATCCGGAGGTCGCGGCTTGTGATCTCGTGGTTGAAGTAGCAGGTGACTTTTGGGTGGGTCAGCGTAGTGATACTTGGTGGAACCGAGATTCCCTCGGTCTCACGGGTGGGCGAAAGGACCGTCTTCTTCGGCAAAACAGGCGTGCCGTACAAGGAGATTTCCGATGGAACGTCGAAGACGATATTGTTGCTGGACGTCGATGCGGATCGAGCGGTCATCTGGACGAAGCCGGACGATTTGAAGATGGATTTCGACAACGTGTTCAACGGCCTCAAGGGCAATCACGACGGCGTGTTTTCCGCAGCCTTCTGCGACGGTTTCGTGCATTGGATGTCGTCCGCCGTCACCAAGCCCGGCACCCTTCGCTTGCTGCTAATGCGCAACGACGGCAAGGTAATAGAGGATTACTGACCGGAGCTAGTTGAGCCCGCCGCTGCGAGTCCCCTTTGGTCCCTTCTCTCCCCACCGGACCGACATGCGGCCGTTGGTGCCGTCGATCACGTTCAGGAACCGGCTAGTGTAACCTTCGTCGAGCGGCTCTGCGTCCTTGATCTGAATACCCGAGCCAGTTTCCCGCTGGAACTCCTCGTCGGGGATCGGCTGGTTGATTCGAGTATACCGGTACTCAGTATGCGGCAGGCCGTTCGTTTCGAGGCACACCGGCAGCAACGTTTGAGCGTCGAAATACCAGTCGCGGACCGGCGTTAACCAAGTGGTCATCGCCCGCAGCTTAACATCCCAAGACCGAATCTTGTGGCAGGGCCGCCCGTCGAACAGTACGTCGCCCAGGTAGTCGAGTTTCATTTCTCGAACGATGGTGGCCGCGTCCTCCGTGCCTCCGGCCCCAAAAGGATCACAAAACAGCAGGTTCTTCTCGGCGATGTCACCAAACGGGCAAGTCGTGACTTCGTTTTTGTAACGGCACCAGCACGTCGTGCCGTCGCTACCCATGCGAAACGAACTGTCAATGAAATGGTCGATGTGCGCAAGGAACTGACGCTGCCCCTGCATTTTGAAGACCGACCCGCTGAAATCGTAGCGTTCCAGCCAAGCTGGCTGGGAGCCCCCCACGAGAGCCCTAAGGACCTTTTCGGAAACGCTCGTCAATTTCGCGCGGGCGGAGCGGATCTTCTCTGCCAGCGCAACCGTTTTGGTGGACTTGCCCGCATTGGCGGCGTTTTGTTCGACCAACGGGCAAACGACATCGTCCAGTGTGCGGTACTTCAGCCTGATCGGCGTCGCCTCCAGCCCCTCGTGGTCGCGAAAGTGCACGAGCTCGATCTCGCCGTTCCAGTTTCGCGGCATGTGCAACGGAATCGTAAACTCATAACCGTCGGGATCATACTGCACGAAGTGATAAAGCTCCGGCTTCTCGGAAAAATGGGCCTTCGGATAGCAGTCAGCCAGACCATACCAGGTTGGGTCCATAGGCCGGTCGAACTTCACTCGGATCAGATTCAGCAGCGATATTTCGGAATCGGAAGGAGGATCCGTGGCAACCACCTTCGGGCGCCGCTGCTCCGGAGCCTCCGGCCACGGCGCTGTCGTAAAGGACCACGAATGCGTCTCAGCGGCAACCTGAGTGACGGAGCAGAAACCTTCGTAGTCCCCTTCTGAAAGGTGGCTTTCCTCGTTCACCGCCAATTTGTGAACACAGCCCGGTGTCAAGCGGACAGGTAAGACAAACTCGTGCGTCCGTTCGACATAGCGAAATTTACCCCTGGGGCGAAAGCCTCCTTCGCTACCGTACGACCAAGTGACAAGAACCCTTAGGGGATCCATTGTTCGATCAAAGCGAACGCGAATCTCGGTATCCGGCTTGACGTCGGCCGCGCCGTCCGGTGGGTACACTTCCAGGACCTTGGGATGATCCACTTTCTCTTCGGTTGAATTATCTTTGCCGTTGTCCTCTGCAGTCTCGGTGTCTCCCGCGGCGCGAGACTCATTCGGCGCTTGTTGCGTCTCCGTTGTATCCGGTTCGTCCGTGGCTTGTTCGCTTCCCGGGCGCAGCGCGGCGGCAAACAAGATGGTCGGGGCCGCTATCGCCGCGAGTACAGCGATTCCAAATCGGCCGATACGACGCGCCAACGGCCGCTTCGGATCGAGAATCGCTGTAATGCGGTCCTCGACATTGGCACTGCGGGCCATTGGGATCGCAGTGGCCTGAACGAGACGATCGCGCCGGCCGGCCAGTTCGCTGGCCAGTTCGAGCAAGTGGCGCGCGTATTGGCTGCGCTCGCCGGTCGAGGCGATGACCGAGTCGTCGCACGCTCGCTCGGCCAGTCGCACAAGCCAACTCCGCAGGTACCAGGCCAAAGGATGGAACCAGTAAAGGCAACGGTTGCACTCGGCAAGGAGTGTCACCAGGTAGTCGCGGCGTTCGATGTGAGCCAATTCGTGAGCCAGCACATTGCGGCACTTTGCCTTGCCCCACGATTCCCAATCCGCAGGCAGTAGGATCTTCGGACGCAACCACCTTACGGTCAGAGGGAAGCGGATAAGCGAGTTTTCCAGGATCGTTACACGTGCAAGCATTTCGCTATCGCTTACGGAAATGCCGAGGCAGTCATGCGGAATGGGCTGCGCCCCGCCCACCAAACGCCTTGCTCCCAAGATACCGATGAAGAAACGACAAACGAAAACCGCGAGGCCGGAAGCGTAGATCGCAAGTACTGCTATAGGCCAAAGTTCAAGCTTGAGGCTGGAATCGGGGCGCGATCGAATCATGCGGCTCGGGCTCAGCACGGCTTCTCCAGAGTCGTTTCGCAGATCGCCGGTCAAAGGAGACTCCGTCGGTGCGTGCAGTGCGAATGGATCGAGGCCGGCGTCATTCGGACCTTCCTCGGCGGACGCAGGCTCTTCGACGAAAGGTCGCGAGGCTTGCGTCGCGTTGACGACAACAGCCGTTGGTTCGTCGATCTCACTCGGCGGTGAAGCAAGATCCGCGGTTCGTGAGGGAGCAGTCGTTTCCGCTTCATTCAAGGCGAAGGCCCACGACAATGACGCCGGGAGTGGCAGACTGGGAACGACCATCGTCAAAGCGGGCAAGGCGATCATGCCCAGAAGCACGCCCGTCCAGACGCGGTGCCGAACGTTCGTGTTGCGGACTCGCAGGACCACGAGAGCCGCACCTGCCACCAGCGCCAAGAGCAGCGATTTGACGGAAACACCGAACAGCAAAGCCAGCCAGGTGTTCGAGAGCGAGAGCATAGTCAATCTCCTTTCGAGCGATGTTTTTCTGACTCCGCCGCTTCGGCCTTGGCGACGCGGGCGGCGAGCTGTTTGAGCTTTTCGGGCGTGATCAACTCGTCATCAATCATGCCGACCAGAAGGTTCTCCACAGAGCCGTCGCAGAAACGATCAATGATTCCACGGACAGCTTCAGTCGCCACGCGATGCGACGCCACCGTGGGCGAAAAGACAAATGTCCGCCCCTCAGTCGTGTGCTTCACGTAGCCCTTCTCCTCCAGGCGGCGAAGGACCGTGCGCACGGTCGAGTCCTTCATCGGCCGGCTGCGAGCGAGTTGAACACGAATCTGTTCGGCCGTGACGCTCCCTCGTTCCCAAACGACCCGCATCACTATGTTCTCCAGCGGACTAAGCTGCACTTTTCTCTTGCGTGGCATGGCAGTTGACTTTCGTTACAGGATGTAATGTTACTATTTGTAACATGCATAGATTGGTTTAGCAAGAGTGCGGAGCCATTGTTTCGGCAGGTGCGCACCGTTGCATCATCAGGTCCGTTCGGCTCTGGGGCCACTATCGTCCGGCATGCATTGCGCGAGCGTTTCGTTAGATGATATGATGAGACAAGACAGCTTCTCGACCAGTTGGTGGCAAACATGGACCAACGCCGTATTCTGCAGAAAACTGTCAAGTAGCATCAACACTTCACCTCCGTTGCGCATTGTACTAATTGAGCGGTGGCCATGGGCACATGCGAACTGAACGGTGCGATCGTCGGTGTCGTTGAAAAGCCAAATGAGACACCGGTGCCCAAGGAATACTCCGAGTTCTTTGGCCCCGAGTACTTTGGTAAGCTTGCGGCCCTGATTTCCAAGGAGAAGCTACCAGCCGACGCCCTGCTATCGTGTTTCACCAAGGGTCCGGGGAACGTCCCTTTTCTCACGATATCACATACCAAATACTCCGACAGTGCTGGCGATCGTTCGCTGAGATTTCAAATCCTGGCGCCGACCGAGGACAATGCCCGCGGTCTCGCAAACACGATGCTCGTGCTGTTCGACCAGGGCCTGACTCGTCAGCTACAAATCCAACTGCACAAGTCGAAACGGGCTGCCGAAGGGCATCTTGAGAAAAAACGGAAAGAGCTGAAGGAGGCCGAGGAAGAATCTGAGCAACTCCGCGAGCAACTCCAGCAACCGGTCGAAGTCGATCCTGATTCGCTCGCAGACTTGAGTAAGCAGCGGCACTTACTAATAGTAGATATTGCCGGTGCCAAGGCCCGTATCATGGCCGCCGAACGGTTCTTGGATCAGAAGGAACGTTTGAGCCCAGATCGGATCGGTCAAGTCGAGAATATCAAAATCGCGGCGGAAATCGAGTTCGCCGGCTTGGCGGTGCGGCAAAATGCACTCGACTCGCTGATCAGGAGAGGAAAGTAGCGCATTGACCTGGAAGCCCACGCCACCAAGGCACGGGTACTAGCCGGGCAGGCCAAGGAATCGATCTCGGTGTACAAAAAGTGGGTCTCCGAGGCCGACGAAGCGATCAAGTTGCTCGGGCCGTTCCGACTGCGCGATGGGAGGGTGGTAATCCGGCCTGTCAAATGGACCGTCGTGTCGAAAGACTGAAAGAACCGACAGCCGTATCTATCTTTCGTCGGGAGGAGACGGCACTCGTGGGCAGGCATCGTTTAACCCCAAGCCGGAAGGCGACGGCCGCAGCCAATTGAGCCGGTCACAACAACCGTCGCCTTTCGGCTCGGGGTTAAACAGCAAAACGGCAACCTAACTGCTCCGCGAGAGCGGCCCTCGGCACGTCGGCCTTCGGAGGCCTTGATCGTAGCGTCGGCAATGTGGGGCACGTTTCCAACGTGCCAATGTCTGTAAGTTGTTGAGCTACGGCACGTTAGAAACGTGCCCCACGTACCAGCATTGCCAGCATTTGCCGGAGTTATGATCAAGCCCGCCTTCGGAATCAGTTTCGTGTCACTTGGCTGGTCATGCCTGAACACACGGTCCCGAGGCCTTTGCTCGGGCTCTTGGGAATTTCGTGAAGGGCGCAAGAAAAGCGGAGCCGACCGAAATGGCCGGCTCCGCTTGGGTGGCGTTCACAACCACGGTAAGCGTTCGTGCTAAGCGCTCTTGGTCTGTGGCGTCGGCATCCGGAGCACTTTGTTGCGGCCCTCGATGACTTCTTCGTCGATCTGGTACGTCATGCCTTCTTCCTGATCAGGCAACTCGTACATGATGTCCAGCATGGATTCTTCGACGATCGAGCGCAGCCCGCGGGCGCCGGTGCCTTTGTCCATGGCTCGGGCGGCAATGGCCCGCAAGGCGTCATCCGTGAATTCCAGGTTGCAGTTTTCCATCTCGAACAGACTTTGATACTGCTTGATCAAGGCGTTCTTCGGTTCGGTCAGCACTTGCACCAAACCGTCCTCGTCCAGTGGCGTCAGCGGGCTGACAACTGGAAGTCGACCCACCAACTCCGGAATCAGGCCGTACTGCAACACGTCGTCGCAATTCACCTGAGTCAGCAGTTCGGCTTGAGTTGAATCATCCTTGTAGCCGGACGACTGGCCGAAGCCCATGGTCCGGCGCCCCAGGCGTTTTTGGATGATGTCATCGATGCCGACAAACGTACCACCGCAGACGAACAAGATGTCGGTCGTGTCCATCTGGATGTACTGTTGCTCGGGATGCTTGCGGCCGCCCTGGGGCGGCACGTTGGCGACTGTGCCTTCGAGCATTTTCAGTAACGATTGCTGGACACCTTCACCGGACACGTCACGCGTGATCGACACGTTGTGGCTGGTTTTGCCGATCTTGTCGATCTCGTCGATGTACAGTACACCGCGTTGAGCCGCTTCCAGATCGAAGTCCGCGGCGTGAAGCAGCTTCAATAGCAGGTTCTCGACATCCTCGCCGACGTATCCCGCTTCGGTCAGCGTGGTCGCATCACCGATCGCAAAGGGCACGTTCAAGACTCGAGCCAGTGTGCGCGCCAAGAGCGTCTTACCACATCCGGTAGGCCCGATCAGCAGGATATTGGACTTTTCAATTTCAACGTCGGAACCTTCCCACCCTAGCGAAAGTCGCTTGTAGTGGTTATGTACCGCAACCGCGAGGACTCGCTTCGCGGCCTGTTGCCCGATCACGTATTGTTCCAGCTTTCCGACGATCTCGCGCGGCGTGGGGATTTCGTTGAATAGTTTCTTAGACGGGCCTCGACGTTGTCGTTCCTGCTCCAGAATGGACTGACAAAGATCGATGCACTCGCCACAGATATAAACGTCTCCCGGACCTTCCACTAACGGGCCGACGTCGCGGTAGCTCTTTCGGCAAAACGAGCAGAATGCGTTCTTCTTCGTGGTGCTGCCGCTTCTTCGACCGCCACCAATCTCCTTTCCCGAGGGCATAATACCTCCTTCTCCGGCTAACCGCTGCGGTTTCCCAATCTTAGAGAGCCGCAAACGGTGAGAAAACTCTCAGGTGTCGCTCGAAACAGCCGCCCAGCGTTACGTTTGCACCGCCGACCATTGTTGGGGGCCTCCCTGTCCGCATTCCTCGAGCTGCCAATCGCTTATGTAACCTCACATATCGCATACCGAAGGCATCCATGGCCACAGAAGATTCTCACAGCGGAGCAACCGGCACAACCATCGGGACTAAGTTGTGTGATGCATCAAAGCCGATGGCTCTAATCCTCTCCTTCCGCATCACTGGACTTCAACTCATCTTGAATTCTTGGGGCCAGTACGAACTTGATTTTCTGAAATTCCTTACGGCTAATATCGCCTTCATCCTTCAATTCGCGAAAATCGGTCAGCAATTCGCTGGGCGTAATCCGTCCGCCGCCTGAGCGGTCCCGAAACCGTATCACCACGTACGCGCCAATCGCGCAAAGCACGAAGAGAGCTGCGATCCATATAATCGCTTGAGCCTGCGTGGACTGAAGATACTCGAGCATGCCGGACGGCCCATGCTAGCGAAACTGCTACCATCAACCCTTGTGCCCGAACAGGCACGATCAATATTATGCACATTGCGACCTCGGAGTCCAGCTTTGCCAATTCTTCTGTCGCAAACCGTTGTTTTATGGGAGGTTGTGACGCTGGGGCCGGTGGACAGGACAGACGGGCGGGCGTCCTCCCGATCCATCGTTGACATCGCTTCAAGCGATTCATAGGCTGAAGGACAGCAGGCGTTTTTTGGACGCGGTGTTCCAATTACGCTCGTTACGACGGTTCTTCGAAAGAGGTCTATTTTCGCTTGTTTCTTCGCAGTTCAGGCGCGTAACCCATGAATATCCCCTTCACCTGTCCTCACTGCGGAACACAGACGGACGTGTACGAGGAGTACGCTGGGCAGACAGGACCCTGTGCTGTGTGCGGACGCATGGTCACCGTGCCTTATCCGTCCACAGCCGATGTGCAACCGGCCCTGCCGTCTGAAACAGCGACGCCGCCTGTCGATGCGTCTGGTCGTCCCAAGTCGTCCGTCATGATCCTCATCACGGTGATCATCGCGGCGATTTTGGGCGTGGGGATCGTCGTGGGGCTCCTGATCGCGTTGGTGTTTCCTGCCGTGTCGGTCGCCAGGTCGGAGGCCAACAAGACGCAGTCGTCAAAAAACATGGAGGTGATCGCGGCAGCCATGTTGAGCTACGAGGCGGACCATGGTTCCTTTCCACCGGCGTACATCGCGGACGAGGACGGCAAACCGATGCACAGTTGGCGAGTGCTGCTGCTGCCGTACCTGGGGCCGGGATACGACCACGTATACGAACAGTACAATTTCAAGGAGCCGTGGGACGGCCCCAACAACATGAACCTGCGCTACAGCATGCCTCCCGAGTATGCGTGCCCCGCGGATCCGGACGCCAGTTCAAACTACGAGACCAGTTACATGGTGATCGTGGGCGACCAAACGATGTTTCCAGGCGCGGCGTCTGTCACGCGCAGCGAACTCACGGATGGTGCGGCTTATACCATCATGCTGGCTCAGTCGCCCGCCTCTGGCGTCTGCTGGATGGAACCAAAGGACCTTGACGCCGATGGGATGCGATTCGAGATCAACGGACGCGAAGGCGTCGAGATTGCCAGCCGGCATCCAGGGGGCGCTCACGTGGTAACAGCCGACGGCGAAAGTCACTTCCTGACCGACGACGCGGCGCCGGACACGGTCGAAGCCCTGACCACGGTTTCCGGCAACGAAGATATCCCTTGGTATGCTTTTGAGTAGCTGAGAACGTGATGCCGCTTACGGGGCCCGCTGTGGCCGGCCCCAATTACCGTCGCGGAAGACGCACTCGCGCGGATCAAATTCGGTGATCGTCTCCAGCGAGAGCCACGGCACCGGTCCCGTTCCTTCGCGATCGACGATTCGCGACCACGGGACGACTTCCTCTGTAGGCTTCCTGGGTTTCGTCTCATCCCTGGCCGTCAGCAGAAGCTCCAACACCAGAACCTTGCGCAAGATATCGGGCGGGGTTTCCTTGCCAACGCCGGTTAACTCCTCGTGGCTCAGCACGTCGGAGAATCGCACGAGAGCCTTCTTCACGATCTCTTGGTCGGCCAGAGTTCTCCACCGCGATTCGCCTCGTCGAAACGCCTGGATCGCCTTCAATAAGACCTCTCGCCCTTCGTCGTCCACGATCGACGATGGTCCTGTAGCATTGGGCGAGCCTTGTAGGAGGCTTCGATCGTGATTGGGGTCCAGCAAGTAGGCCATCGCTCGAAATCTCCGCGTCTCGCTCGGCGTTCGCGCAAGGCCCGCCATGCCGAGAAGCGAACTGCGCCCCAGTTTCTCTGGATCCAGGTGCGCGGCGATCAGATACAGTCGCAGACCCGTTGCTCTCGCATCAGGATCTTTGCGTTTCTCTGCCAGTTCTTCCGCATAATCACGATAGGTCGCCGGCTTGTCAGGACTGAGCGATTCAAGACGTTCGTTGGAGACGGTGATCAAGATGTCGTCGATCTCAGAACGTAAGATCTCGCGAATCTGCGTCCGCCCACTGGCGAGTTGCTCGCGAATAACGATCAGGTTTTCATCCTGGCGTTCGAGATAGCCGACAGTCGGCTCGTCCTTGCCTTTTTCGAAGACGATCACCGCCCAGACCGGAGTTGTCTGAGCCGCGAGCAGAAGGGCGAATAAGGAAACCAGTAGTCGTCTCATCGTTAACCGACCATTGGCCATCAGGACAGATTGCACACGAATGACACTATCAACGATAGCCGCCTGCCGCAAAATGTGCAATTGTTCCCGAGATCGCAGGCGGGGGCGGCCTTCCCTTGCCCCGAGCTTTGTTTGCAATGCCGCGTGCCCAGTCGCTTAAAGCTTGAACGTGAGGCCGAAACTGAGAGCCTGGATCCAGAAATCCGTGTCGACAATTCCGGTAAATGCAGGATTCGGCGGGCCGGCCAGAGCACCACCCAGCAATTGGCTGGCGTTCACCGTCGGCTGGCCCATGGACATGTCTATCTGCTGGCCTGCCAAAGCCACGTCGCTCCAATACACGAATGAATAGCCGAGCGAGGCTTCCAGCCGCTTCGTGATACGGCAGATTACCTTGAATTCAGCTTCCGGTATGATGGCGAAATCGTCCCTGACGTACGTTCCCACATTCGTGGGCATGGCAAGTAGGCCATGGCCCGGGTGAAAACCACCTGCCGGTGGTATTCGAGACGAGAATCCGGATATGGTCAATGTTTCACGCATGTTCCCCATGCTCAGCTTGCCCATCAGCGAGACCGTGAACGGACCGCGGTCGACTTCGCTCAGCAGGCCAAGTTCCCCACCGTGAAACTCGTTCTTGACGTCAAAGATGTCTTCAAACGTAAACACAGTTCCAGCGAGTGGACCGGCGAATTGCAGCATCCGGTGGTTGATGTTCAACCTGTCGTCGATCTTCGTGAAATGATAGCCGGCCCAGAGATCGACTCGCCGGTTCTCGCAACGATGCAGCGAGTATCGAAGGAAAGCCTCCACGCCCAGCACGTCGTTATCGGCGGTCGCCCGAAGGTCGCCGCTCCGAAATGCTGGCAACGTGACTCTCAGGGAGTCCTCAGGAGGGGGGGGGACGAGCGGATCCGTGTTGAAGAAGGGACGAGAGATCAGAGGGCTGCCTAAAATATCGGATGCCGCAGCAAAGTCCGTCGAGTCGCCTTCCAGGGCGAACATCCTCCCGCCCATTGCGACGGATTGCTCGTCATCAAGCCACGCACCAAACGATACCCTTCCGGATGCCTGAAGTCCGCTTCCGACGTACTCGTCGCCGAACAGGATTGATGAGCCGGGCAGCACCCCGTCGACGCCTGGCGGGCTTGTTGTCACCAGCGGCGGCAGCCATCGGCCCCTTGCCCACGCGTGCATGTACTCGATAGTCACCCAGGGATCGTAGAGGGTCGGCCCAAAACCCGAATCACATCCGCTGTCACAGTATTTGTCGTCGCACCCCAGTTTGCCCACGCCGCAACTGTCGTCGAAGCTCTTGGATTCAGCCTCCACCAAGCCTGGGGCACTTGGCCCTTCGTCGTCCAGGTAACTCGTGAAACTCGGCGTCGCCGCCTGATGGACGACGGTCTTGGGCGACGGGGACGGGATGGAGGTGTCGGCTCGTTCATCACCGACGAAGCCAGCGTAGCCGAAGAAAGCAGAGTTCCCTTCCGCTGCTTGAAACGGAGTCGTGTCAGACGGAACGGCTTGCCCGGCCGCTTGGCTCTGAAAAGCGGCGACTGCAAGAACAATCGTTCCGAGAGTGAAAATCGTTCTGATCGAACTCATGGTCATAATCCACTTCGGCTGGTTTACTCTAGTTACGCATACAACTAGATCGACTGCTACACGTCGGAATTGCAGGAAAAACGACATATCCGGAAAACTTTGCGCAGCCACGCTATTTGCCCACGCTTCCCCACTAAGGACGAGTGAATAGGCGAAATGCATGGATGTCATGCAAGCATCGGTTTATTTCGGCTATGCGAGTTAGATGGGTTGAGCCGAATATGACGAGATGCGACAGCAAGTCGCGCGGCACACTCAGCCGAGCGTCTGGTGCCATTTCGGAACTTCCGGTTTGGCGTTACCATCACTTAGGGAGAGAATATTCCGGATCACGAGCCTTTTGGAAACACTTGGATGAAAGCAGTGCAAGCAGACGATCAGGGTCCTCAGAGCGGCCGCACGCACGCTGGCTTGCTCTCGGGAGGGGCGTTCAAGTGGCGAATGGCGCGTTGGCGCGGCATGGTCGACGAGATCGCGACGTTCGAACCTACCCTCCAGAACGAAACCGACCACCAGCTTAAGAAACGTGGTCTTTCGCTGCGCTTTCGTGCGAAGAGCGGCGAGAAACTGGATCGGCTGCTGCCAGAAGCCTACGCGCTGGTTCGCGAGGCGGCTGTGAGAAGCATCGGCATGCGGCATTTTGACGTGCAGGTTTTCGGGGGCATTGCTCTGTTCCGGGGCAACATGGCCGAGATGGAGACCGGCGAAGGCAAGACGCTAACGGCAACGCTCCCTCTATATCTTCACTCGCTGAGTGGCAAAGGCGCCCACTTGGCTACCGTGAACGATTATCTAGCGGCCCGCGACGCCGAGTGGATGAGCCCAGTCTACAGGCTGCTTGGGCTGACGGTGGGCGTGATCCAATCACAAGACACTCAGGACCAACGGCGCGAGGCATATGCTTGTGATATCACCTATGGTACGGCCAAGGAATTCGGCTTCGATTTCCTCCGCGACCGCTTGCTGCTACGGCGGATGGGACGCCAGCAGGGCGATTTCCTCGGAGAAGGCAGCACCGAACGCTGGGACGACACCGGCGAGCAACCCGTTCAGCGGAGCGTCCATTTCGCCCTGGTCGATGAAGCGGACAGCGTGTTGATCGACGAGGCGCGCACGCCGCTGATCATCGGCTCGCTGGGCGAGGAAGCGCGCGAACAAGTGGTTGCCACGTATCAGTGGGCCGCCAAGCACGCGCCCGAGTTCGAGGAGGAGGAACACTATGACTACGAGCACGAGACCAAGAAGGTGGAATTAACTGCAACCGGTCGCCAAGTGCTCCGTTCGCTTACCCAGCCCGACATACTGCGGGCGGTCGGCCTGATCGATTTGTATCAATACATGGAACGAGCGATCAAAGTGCATCGCGATTTCCACCTGGATCGGGAATACGTGGTCCGGGACGGCGAAATCGTCATCGTAGACGAGTTCACCGGACGTTTGGCCGAGGGCCGCAAATGGCGCGACGGAATCCACCAGGCGATCGAGGCGCAAGAGGAGGTCGAAGTCACCGTTCCCACCGGTCAGGCAGCCCGAATCACCGTACAGGACCTGTTCCTCCGCTATCGCCACTTGGCAGGGATGACAGGCACTGCCCGCTCATCAGCTCGCGAATTCCGCAAGATCTACAAAGCGCGAGTCGTCCAAATCCCCACCAACAAACCCGTGCGCCGGCACCGATTGGCGGCGTGCATCTACGGTACGGCCGAAGCGAAATGGCGAGCCATTGCCGAAGAAATCCGTGAAATGCACGAGTTGGGGCGACCTGTGCTGATCGGTACGCGGTCGATCGACAAGTCCGAACACCTCTCCCAGCTACTCTCCCAGAACGGCATCGATCATCAGGTGCTCAACGCGCGCGAAGTTGCCAAGGAAGCGAAGATAGTTGAACGTGCTGGGGAAGCCGGCAAGGTAACCGTCGCAACGAATATGGCCGGTCGCGGGACGGACATCAAGCTCGGAGAAGGCGTCGCTGAGAACGGTGGTCTGCATGTAATCCTGACGGAGATGCACGATGCGGCGCGTATTGACCGCCAGTTGTGCGGACGCTGTGGACGCCAGGGCGACTTGGGGACGTTTCGCTACCACCTGTCGTTGGAGGACGACATCATCCAGTCCGGCTTCGGCCGCAAGCGGGCCGATCGTTACCGCGATTTGGGAGCAAAGGCGACCGAGCTAGTTGATAACTGCAGCGGCATCTTTCGGAAAGCCCAGAAGAAGGTCGAACGGCGGCACTTCCGCGACCGGTCCGTGCTGCTTCACCACGAAAAACAGCGAAAGAAGATGCAGCGTGAGATGGGGCAGGATCCGTACCTGGACACACCGGATTAGCTCGTACTGTCCACCACTCACACCGCCGCGGTCTGCTGTTCGAGCACCTCTTTCACGCCGACGAAGGCAGCACGAGCCTTCAGGCAGCATTGGCGAAACGCCTCGGGTCTGGAAACTCCCGCCAAGCGAAACCTCTCGGTGCCGTCGCTCTTGAAGACCAAGTCACCGGCGTCGTAATAGCTCTGCCCTGGAAGAACGTCTACTTCGATCGAATCAAACTCATCCAATTCGATCGCCCGTTCATCGACGCCTTTCATGCCTCGCTGCACGACGACACGTCGGTTCGTCAGGCAGTACCGGATGCCGACTCGCGGTAGGACTTTCCAGAAGTACAACAGTATCGCCGGCAAGATCGACGGTAGGGCCATGAGGTTGCCCACGCGGAAGATGTACACGTCGGGCCAGCGGATGGCACACGCTGTTCCCAAGACGCGGCCCAACCGATAGGCTGAAATCGACGGCCAGACGGTCATCGCTTTGACTTCTTCTACGTCGGCCGGAACGACGCCCGCGATTGCTTGTTTCATTGGGAGGATCCTCGGCGGATGACATCAACGTCCCCTAGGCGGGAAGAAAAGAGACTAGCAAACAAGAGACTACCCTGCCAGCCCCGATGCCTTCAGCATGGTGAATACAGTCCCAGTCAAATTCGGAACGTCGGATAAAGATCCAGACAAAGCTCGCCGAAAAAAGGGCGAGTGTCAAAATTCCTCCGCATTTTGCGTTAGGTCTGTTGACACCGATACCAGTTCGGCTAAGATTATCAGGCTCAAGACAAAAACGCTTACGAGTGTTGTGTTTTGAACTTAAGTTGTTCTTTGACAATTTGGTAGCGATCTCCCATGTCAATTTGAGGTTGTGAGAATCAGGCCGATAGAAAGTCGTCTCGTTTGACCGCGAGACGCATGATGGTTTCAAACCATCAATTGTCAAGCTACTTCCCGTCACAGCGGCGCGAGTCGATGGGGCGGATAAGCTTATAATCAATTGAAGGGTTTGATCCTGGCTCAGAATGAACGTTGGCGGCGTGGATTAGGCATGCAAGTCGAGCGAGAAGCTTCCCTTCGGGGAGGTGGAAAGCGGCGCAAGGGAGAGTAACGCGTAGATACCTACCCCCAGGTTCGGTATAGCGGCACCTGCTTGCAGGTTTCCGAAAGGGCCGGTAATACCGGATAATGTCTCCGGACCAAAGATTTATCGCCCGGGGATGGGTCTGCGTCCTACTAGCTTGTTGGTGGGGTAAAAGCCTACCAAGGCCAAGATGGGTACCGGGTGTGAGAGCATGACCCGGCTCACTGGGACTGAGACACTGCCCAGACACCTACGGGTGGCTGCAGTCGAGAATCTTCCGCAATGGGCGAAAGCCTGACGGAGCGACGCCGCGTGCGGGATGAAGGCCTTCGGGTTGTAAACCGCTGTCAGTGGGGAGGAAATCACTTCGGTGTTGACCGATCCGCAGAGGAAGCGCAGGCTAAGTTCGTGCCAGCAGCCGCGGTAACACGAACTGCGCGAACGTTATTCGGAATCACTGGGCTTAAAGAGTTCGTAGGCGGCCAAGTCAGTCGGGTGTGAAATCCCTCGGCTCAACCGAGGAACTGCGCCCGATACTGCTTGGCTTGAGGAAGTCAGAGGTGAGCGGAACTGATGGTGGAGCGGTGAAATGCGTTGATATCATCAGGAACACCGGTG
>JACKQG010004789.1_pt1 | contig 15468 bp, 10 predicted proteins | sample 8237621 | NCBI WGS metagenome assembly JACKQG01 (sample SAMN15677084, study PRJNA649215) | marine metagenome | biome: marine; feature: Black Sea; material: saline water; isolation source: suspended particulate matter (SPM) from the Black Sea western gyre | collected 2013-06-09/2013-06-10 | depth... | reverse complement strand
CGGCTTCAGTCGGCGGTCAAGCGAATCGATGCCGGCGCCCATTGGTGCGACAGTCTCGAACGAGCCGGGCTCGTTCGGCGGCCGGAGGCCGTGGTGTTCAAAGCGGCCGAGCGCACGGACAACCTCGTGTGGGCGTTCAAGGAGATGGCCGACAGCAGCGTTCGCAGAACAGCATACCGAATGCGAGCCTTGCTTAGTGTGGCCTTTCCCGCTGCCGTATTGGTGGTCGGAGCCTGCGTTTTCGTGATTGCGCTGGCAATTCTGACGCCGCTTTTTTCCATGATACAACACAACACCTAAACATGAACAATCGAACAACTCGGCCTTGGGCCGCAATCAAGGTAGGTCCCGGTTGCCGAACGGGACCTGGAATTGGCTGGCACGTTGTTGCCGGCAAAGGTCCCGTCCGGCAGCCGGGACCTACTTGGCGCACGCGACGGCGCGGCGCAACCATCGTCGAGGCGACCATTGCCATGGCGATCTCCATCGCGGTATTGGCGGGAGTTACTCAACTGGTTGCCCTGACATCGAACCAGTGGCGAGTTTCCCAATTGCGGACCACGGCTGCCCGAGAAGCGGGTAATCTGATGGAAGACCTAATGTCGCGCCCCTGGCCCGACATCACAGCGGAAAATCTGGCGACCGTCGAACCATCCGACTGGTGTCGCCAGACGCTGCCCGACGCTCGGATTCGCGTAGAATTGAACTCGGAGGGCGAGGGCGACGAAATCAAACGAATCGGAATCCAGGTCGATTGGTCTAACGCGTCCGGCGATCGTGCAGAACCGGTTCGACTGGTCGCCTGGAGGTCTCACGACGAGGAGCCTGAACCATGAGGTCACGTCGCCGCGGGTACACGCTGGCCGAGTGCTTGGTCGTCATTACACTGATTGGGACGGTCATGGGCACGGTCGCGTTAACCTTGCACGCTCTGTCTCGAGCGGACCGGCGTCTGCGGGATGAGCTAGCTCACGATCGGTCGGTGGACCGCTTCGTGGCTCAGCTCCGGTCGGATACGCATCAAGCAGTGTCCGCGACGATTGACGAGCCGTCGTCCGAAACTGATCCAAAAACGGAATTGAAGCTTACTCTCTCCGGAGAGCAAACGATCGGGTACACCATCCATCCACACAACATAGAACGGGTCGTTCGCCGCGCCGAAGCGATCCAGCACCGCGAAACGTATCCGCTGATCGCGTCGGCCACGGGATGGCAATTCCACAACGATGGCACATCGCCAGTCGTGTCGCTTGTTTTGGAATTGGACGCCAGTGGCCGGGGCAACGAGAAAGTGGTTCCGAGAGGGTACCGTGTCGATGCGACCGTATGCCTTGTTAGCCCGACGTTACCGAGTTCAGAAGAGTAGGAGGGAGAACGGGTGTCGGGTGTCAGGTGTCGGGAAGAGGGAGGATCGGCTGGGACCTGAAACTTGATCCTTGAAACCCGACACCTGACACCCGAAACCCCACTTCATTCGGACCCCTGAACACGCAGGAAACTCCAATGTTTTGTCTGAAGTCATCCAAACGAAAACCACGTCCCGGCGCAATTCTGGCGGCCGTGTTGATCGGTCTGCTGGTCGTGATGTTGGTCGGTGCCGAGTTGACGCGGGCGATTGTACTGCATCACCGACAGATGCGCGTTTCTGAGTCACGGCAGCAATCGTTCTGGCTCGCCGAGTCGGCTGTCCAGCGTGCGGCACGCGCGTTGGACAAGTCGCCGGATTATGAAGGGGAAACTTGGCGCGTTCCCGCGGAGGTTCTCGGGGCCGGAAGCCCCGGCGTGGCGATCATTCAGGTCGAACCCGCCTCGGATTCTGAAACGGGCCGCCTGATTCGTGTCCAAGCGTATTATCCGGACGAAACATCGCACCGGATTTTGCATGAACGAGAACTGTTGGTAAACTTACCTAGCCCAGGAGGCTCGCCATGAAATACAAGCAACACAAAGCCTTCACGTTGGTGGAGTTGTTGGTCGTTATCGCGATCATTGGAATCCTTGTCGCCCTGCTGCTGCCCGCGGTTCAGGCCGCGCGAGAAGCGGCGAGACGGACCCAATGCAACAACAACCTTGTCCAGTTGATCCTCGCCGTGCAGAACTATGACATGACCTATCGAGTGTACCCGCCCGGGACAGTAGACGAAAAAGGGCCGATTGTCGACAAGGCCGCGGGATACCACCACAACTGGCTGAGTCAATTGCTGCCGTACATGGAGGAGAGGAACACCTTCGACCACATCGATTTCGGCGTGGGCGTTTACCACGACAACAACGCCGAGGTGCGTGACGTTAGCGTAAGCACGCACCGCTGCCCTTCCAGTCCGGATAATGTGAAGAACATCGTTATCACCAACTATGCCGGTTTGCACCACGACCTTGACCAGCCTATCGACGTAGACAATAACGGCGTGTTCTTTCTGAACAGCGCCGTTCGCTACGAAGACGTCAGCGACGGGACAACCCACACGATTTTCATTGGCGAGAAGATCTGCGATGTCGCCACGGACCTGGGTTGGATGTCCGGCACGAGTTCAACGCTGCGAAACACGGGCGAGCTGATTAACACGTCGCGGAACCGCCTGCGGCAATCCCAAATGGCCGGATCGGCCGACGATAGTGCAGCGGGCGTGGTCGTCGGTGGTTTTGGTAGCTACCATCCGGGAGGCGCCCAGTTCGCGTATGGCGACGGTCACGTCGACTTCCTGCCCGCGACGATCAAGTTGGAGACCTTCCAGCAGTTAGGTCACCGGGCGGACGGTAAACTGCTGAAGCGGTCAGATTATTGACCAGCACGGTCCTTCCAGACGCCGCGATTGGATCGTTTAACCGCAAGCCGGAGGCGTGCGCGTCCGGTGTCGTCTGCCCAACGCGCACGCCTCCGGCTTGCGGTTAAACGACACTGAGACTACGGATAGTTTCGGGCGACGCGAAAGCCGATTGTCGCGTTTCGAGTGGCAGGCACGTCTTTACCACGGGCGGCACTACGGACTCGCGACGGTGAATCCGCGAAAGAGCCCCCACGAAATACTCGAATCTGGTCGCCTGTGACTTCGTCTTCGGTCGGCGGCTGACTCATGGGGCCCTCTGGATACACTTGGTGCCGATCCTGGCACCATTCAGCAACGTTTCCATGCATGTCAAACAAGCCAAAGTCATTCGGCTTGCGGCTCCCTACGGGCAGCGCGTGCCCATCGGCGGTGGCTTGGCACACCGCGTACTGGTCCAGGTGAAGTTCCGTGTTGCCGAAGTGTCGAGCGGTGGTCGCTCCGGCTCGGCACGCATATTCCCATTCCGCTTCCGTCGGCAGGCGATAGCCGTGGAGGTAGAGGTACTTGGGTGCCAGCTTCATGCCGACCGCGTAAAACCCGTCGGCGTTTGGGAGGTAACACCGCTGATCCTCGGCAAGGCCTTCCTTGTCGCTGAGCCAGTTGCAGTAAGCCGCGGCTTCGAACCAGGTGACGGAAGTCTGCGGCCGGCCTGGCGACAGACTACGCCCGCCTGTGCCCGATTGATTCACCCACGGATTGTCGCGAAGGAATCGCTGGAACTGTACGGCGGTTGTCTCCTTGCTGGCGATCGAGAAGCTCCGACGGATCTGGCGGGAGTGCAGCGACTCGTCGTCGATTCGCGACAACTCCGTCTTCGGCGAGCCCATCAGAAAGTGGGCCGGCCCAGGGATGACCACCATGGTGTGGCCTTGGTTACTTACGTACCATTGATGCTGTTCCTGAATCCCCGCCAGTGTCAACTGATGGTTGATCCGGGCCACCTCCGTATCTTGCTCGTACCTGCGTAAGGTCCATTCGGCTGCCGCGTGGATGCCGGGGTCCGGATCATGTTGATACAGACGCAGCAGTTCCTGAATCAGGGGATCGGTACGGCGAAGTTCAGTCGATCGGACGGTCCTCTCTCTCGGGTCGCCAACGAGTTCTCCAGCCATGAGCAACATGGCTCGGCGAACGGACACGTCGTCTTGACTCTGCATCCCGGTCATCACCTCTTCGGGCGTGATCACCAGATGGCTGACCCCGTGAATGACGCGAGTACGTTCTGTGGGATCCTCTCTGTGTTTCAGTAAAGGCCAAACAGCCTCTTGCCGGTCCAATGCCAACCAAAGTACGGCACCTCGCGATCGGAGCTGCATAAGCAGACTTCTTGTTAGGGCCGTTACTTCCACGCCGGCAAAAAGGAATACGAGAGATAGCACGGCGAGAAAGCTCGCCGCGAGTACCTGGCGCCGAGCGGCAACGCGCATCATCTTTCGCTGTTCGGATGTCCAATGCGCCGGTCGGGTCAATGTGCGGATCGCAAGCCATTCCCACAGCGACGGCAACTGGCGACGTTCGGGTTTAGCATTCCACATCACGGAACGCTCGGCCAAACGAAGCTCCGCCCGCCCGCTCCGCGACGTCTTCTGCTTTTTCGTCAGCCATTTGCGGAGCGACGGCACTAGATAGTCGTGCGTCAATTGGTAGTACCGGCGACCAGACGTTGCTGAGACCTCTTCAGCACTTGACGCGTCGGGATCGGCAGGTGTGAGGAGCCGTGTCTCGCTGTCGAGAATACGAGTCAGCTCTTTGAAGGCCCGAGGCTTCCTGCCATAGCCGGAAATGTCAAGCAGTTCGAGGCTCGAACGGACGCGGCCCTTGATGTTGCTACCCGGTTCCGGCATAAGGGCCCCGAGAACCGCGCGAGCCGCCCGTTCATGGAGACGGTATCGGGGATTGACGGCTCGTGAGCCGAAGGTCTCCTCCAAGAAAGCAACACCCACACCCGCAGCGCCGCCGACCTCCCGCAGCGTGTTCGGCGTCCACAGCTTGTCCTTGACCATCTCGGCGAACAGGGCGAGGCGTACCGGCACGACCTTGCCTTCCTCGGCCAATCCGGCGACGGCTCGCTTCAGGAACGTCTCCTGTGCCGCTGTAAGAGTGCCCAGGTTCTCCGGCAGTTGTTCGAATGCACGTCCAAACTCGGCCAGTACCTTGTGTGCGTGTCGGAGGTCGAACAGGTCGACCATGGCCGTATTGTGTCCCTGCACAAGGTCGATTTCCAACTCGGCCATAAAACGGCTTAGCGCCACCCAGAAGTCATCTCGCACCAGCAGCAGGCATTGCAGTCGATCGCCGTCGCACTGCCGCAGCGCCTCGATTAGCGACCGGCGCTCGTTTTCTCCTTTGCCGTGCAACCACTGCTCGAACTGGTCGATCACCAACAGCAGTTTTTGCCCTTCGCGGGGGCCACGCCCGCACCGGACGGAAGCCAAACGCTCGGCCAAGCCGCCGTCGGTCGGCAGATTGGGATATTTCTTTTCTAGCCGCGCAAGAAGCCGCGCTTCGGTGTCGTCGGCCGCGGCATCGACGTAAACCGAACGCACGCGTGGCGACAGTCGTGGCAGCAGCCCGGCGCGAGCCAAAGATGACTTGCCGCAGCCTGACGGACCGTACAGCACGCCCACAGCAAATGCCTCCGCCGGGTCGGCTTGCTCGATGCGATGTTTCCACTGCCGCAGGCTCTCTGGCAAGCCGTCTCGATCGCGCGGGCCTGGCACCAGATCGAGGAAGAAATCCGCGTCGTTGGCGTCAAACGCCCGCAATCCCTTGGGAACGACTTTCGCCGCCCGCCTGTTTTCAGTAAGGTCTTGCCGCTCGGTTCCAGCAGACTGTGAACCAGGCCGCTCGCCGCGTTGGAGGAAATACCGCAGGTCTTCGGCCAAATCTCTAGCTGTCGCGTGGCGGTCGGCCGCGCGCTTGGACAAGGCCTTCAGACAGATTCGCTCGAGTTCCTCAGAGATGGACTCGTCCAAGCCGCGCGGCGACGGCGGATCTTCGTTGATGATTTGTTCTAGCAGTTCGTCGTGCGAGTCGGACTGGAACGGTTTTTGTCCGGTGATCAACTCGTACAGCACGACGCCCAGGCTGAAAACATCCGAGCGGCCGTCGACGCGATGGGCTTCGCCGCGGGCCTGCTCCGGGCTCATGTAAGCCGGAGTTCCCGCATAGCTTCGGCCCTCGCCGGAGTCTTCGTCTCTGAGCGCCAACCCGAAGTCAGTCACATAGGGCTTGCCATCCAAATCCAGCAAGATATTGGCCGGTTTGACGTCGCGGTGTACCAACCCGCGCTGGTGAGCGTAGTGCAATGCTTCGGCAACCGTTCGCACAATCCGGGACGCTTCGTGTTCCGACACTGGCGACTCGCGAAATCTGGTCGCAAGGTCTTTCCCTTGGATCAGTTTCGAAACAACGTAGCAGTAGCCGTTTTCCGTTCGTCCTACGTCATAGACAGGGACAATGGCAGGGTGATCCAATCCCGCGACGATTCGCGCCTCGGTCAAATAGGTACGAACGTCGCTCGGATCGACGACCCGATGCCAGTGGGGAACCTTGATGGCAACGTCTCGCCCCAACTGCTCGTCGCGGGCAACACAAACACGTCCAAAGCCGCCTTCGGCCAGTACTCGCAACACGCGATAGCGACCGATCGTTTCGGGAATCGTGGCGGAGTCTGCGTGTGGTTCCGTGCTCTTGTGCCAACTGTCAGTGCGGCGTTCAACCGCGTCCTTCCTCCAGTCCGCTTCGATACGCTCAAACGCCTCAAGGCGGTGTTCATCGGCCACTTCGCCCAAAGCGTTGCCGATGCACCGAATCTTTTGCAGTTCGTCCGCCAATTCAGGCATAAGGTCCAGGTGTTGGGACAGGACGGAATCGTCAGAGACCTCGTCACCGTGGAACCGGCGTTGCACGAGATCGAATACGACGCGACGTATTCGCTCGCTTCGCTCGTGCAGTCGATTTTGAGACGAAGAGCTGGTTACCATGAGCCTTCGCCCTATCCGCTAAAGTACAGCGACGATCCACCCATCACGGCACGTAAGTTTTTCCGGGCTCGGTAGCACACCCCGCGGATCGCGTCTTTCGTGCGGCCCAAAGCATCTGCGATTTGCTCGTATGACTGGCCTCGCATGTAATATCTCTCGACGACTTCGCGTTGCTCATCCGGAAGGGTGGCCAGTGCAGCCCGCATGTGACGCAGGCTCTCGCTCCGTTGGACTCGCCTGCCCGGCGTCGTCGAGTCGGCCGCGATCCGCTCGACCACGGCGGCCACGGAGCTGTCGTCGGCCGGCGATGGTCCGCGGTTCCGTCGATCCGGCGCGCGTCGCTCGCGCCGCCGGCGCTTCGCGGCATCTTTGACGATGTTCTCGGCAATGGTCTGGATCCAGCCCCGGAACGCCCCCTTGTGCCGCGGCTGAAACGTGCCGATCGTTTGCGTCACACGCACAAAAGTCTGATGCAAAACGTCGTCGGGCCGCAACAGCCCCTGCAGATCACTCGAAATCCGCGCCGCAATGTGACGCCTCAAGTCGTCGTAATGGATCAACAGCAACTGCGACAACGAAGCCCGATCGCCCGCAACCGCTTGATGGATCAGATCGGATTCAGAGCATTCGTGCGACATGCCAACACCGATCGCTTCAGACGAGGAGATCATTCTATGTTAACGACAAATCCAGCCATTCACAAATCGCTACGGATCAATCGGTGCAAACGGGCCCATTCTATTGGCGATCAGTGCTACTAGACCGCCAATAGAACGGATCTGTGGGAGTCACTTCTGGACACAAGGTCTTGTTCGAAAAAGACTTGCGTCGTTATCCAGGGTTTATCCAGAATCGTTCTGGATAAATCCTGGAAAGCCGTTCCTACCCTTAGGTCGCCACGTAGCGGCGGCCCTTCCTGGGGCCCTTCGGCCTAAGCTTGCCTTGGTCACAGAGCTTCCTGAGCAGGTAGTACGCGCGAGTATCTCCAACGCCTAGTAGCCCTTGGCATTCCGTGTTGTTGATCGAGCCCTTCTCGCGTACGTAGTTCAAAATTCTGTCCTCGTCCGATTCGGGCTGGGATACGGTGGCTGCGCCCTCTTCCGACGAAACGCCTAGCGTATAGTACGTCCAACGGCTGGCGCTGTTTTGCTGGATCAGGCCGATTTGGACCAAGCCGCGGAGTTCCTGGCCGGCCGTGACGACGTCCACCTGATTCAGCCGACAATAGTCGTTGTTGACGATGCGTTCGTTTGCCCGCAGATAGGCTAGAGCCACGCGCTGGCGGTCGTTCAATGGCTGGTAGGCGAACTGGTTGAGCCACTGGATCGTGGCCGGGCTCATCAGTGTGTGGTTGCGGAGCGTGACGACGAACGACGCGCGCGAATCCCGAAACCTTGGCGGTTCCATATTGGCCTGACGCATGGCGGCGATCATGGCGTCGATGCCGCTGCCGCGGTTTTCGACAATGTGTGTATCCTCCAGCATCTGCATCAAACGGGCGTTGCGCGTCGATTCCTCCTCTTCGATGTTCTCTTCGGTCACCTTGCCGAACAGCCCGCCGGGGCTTTGCACCTCCAGACGGTCGGCGAACATGCGCACCTGGATGTAGCTTCCGCGTACGTATTGGCTGTAGTCACGGTGGGCCACTGCATTGGCCAATGCCTCGCGAAGGGCTTCTTGAGGATACTCCGGGATGTCTTTGCGGCGCGTACTCTCGATCAGACTGCTCTTTCGCATTGCCCCAACCACGTACCTCTCGGCTGCGTTCAACATTTCGGGAATCGGCCCTTCGAACTTCCGGTTGTCCAAGAAACGTTGGCCGCCCGGTCCTTTCTCGTGCTCGGTCGTTCCGTAGTACTGGACGAAGGCGATGAACAACTGCGGCAGGAATTCCTGCGGGTACTCGCCGAACGTCAACAGACCGGCGAGCGTCGGCCGGAGCACTCCGTCGACCTCGCGAACCACGCGCAGCCGTGTCAAGGTTTCCTCGCGAGGGCCAGTCAAGAACGACAGCTTTGGCCGCGTCGAGCGCAGGTGTTCGAGATGAGCGTTCAGCTTCACCGCGTCTAGGTCGTCCAGCGTGGCGTCTGCGATTCGCTCCTCGTCATCGGTCGGCTGGCCGCGAGAGCTGATGTAGGTGAAGATCTCGTAATCGCTCATGGGACGGTCGGTGTTCCCCGAGCGGATATATGCGCCCCCGTTTCCTTTCAGCCCCCTGTTTCTGTAGTAGCAGGGTTTCTGTTCACGAGGGATCTCCGGCACCTCGACGGCAACGACGGTTTCGCCGTCAATTTCGACCACCGTGAACAGGACGTTGAGAGGCGGTTCCATTTCGCTTCTCGCCCAGCTCGACACATCTTCTTGGACGCGTTGGGGATCGCCGACGCCGGTGACCCCGTAGCTCTCGCCCTCGTCCAGCCCGAACAGGATCACTCCGCCGCCGGGGCGATTGGACAGGGAAGACAGTGAATCAAATGCCTTCGGCGTCCCACCACGCGCGCACTTGACTTCAATGCTCTCCAACTCCATCTGCTGACGTTGGACTTCAGCAACCAGTTGTCGGAGTTCTTCCGACTCCATCAGTCATCGCCTCCGTCTTCATCGTTGAGTGCGGGACGAGGCCACGGCGCCAACATAGAGTCCCTTTCCTCTTGTCCATCAATGAAGTCTAGCGTCCCCACAATCGGGCTGCCAGCACAGACAAGGAAGCGGAGCCCCTTGTTCGCGCGGGAAAATGCAGCGAGAGTTAGGCGTACGCCAGTGACGTTGGAGCCCGATATGCTGGGCTAACGAGATTCTTTCCCGGAGCGGCCGATCTTATCGAGAGCTTCCTTGACCGCCTCGCGGATTTCTTGGTCTTCGTCGTCCAAGGCGGCTTCGAGTGCTGGGCGTGCGATGGGGGCTGCGTCGGGCCCCATCTTACCCAAGGCTTCGGCTGCGTAGAGGCGAGCCCAGCGGTAGTCCTGTTTCAGCAGCTCGGCAACTTCGTCCACCGCGCCGAGCGCGACGCCGATTTCGCCCATGACGATGACGGCGTCGCCAGGATCGTCGCCCGCGGCCAACTCGACCAGCAGGACCCGAAGCGGAAGCTCCGATTCGGGCTTCAACAGCCACAAGGTTTTCGCGGCGTTGGCGGCCGGTCTGAATTCCCCGTCGCGCAGACCTTTCTCGATCACCGGCAACGCCGGCGCGGCCAGCGGTCCAAGTTTCCCCAAAGCGATCACTGCCTGTTGACGCACTGGCTGACTCCAGTCCGAAAACGCGCCAACAAGCGTGTCAACCGCACGCTGGCCGACCGTCGGGCCGATGTTGCCGAGCGCGGCGGCGGCATTGCGGCGGACCGATGTCACGCCGTCCTGGACCAGTTCGATCAGTTTCGGGGCCGCGGGGCTCGCGGCGGCGCCTATAGATCCCAGAGCACGGCATGCCCAGTACTGCGTGTGGAAATCCTCGCTGGCGAGCGTCTTGATCAGGGCGGGCACGGCGTCTTTTGCATCCGGTCCAATTCCGATGAACGCGTTCAGGGCATATTTCCGAGTCTGTGGTTCGTCTTCCTCCAGGACGTCGATCAAAACTGGTACCGCCGTATTCGCCTTCGGACCCGCGACGAAGAGCCCGATCATGGCCGCTCGGCGCACGGGGATGCGTTCGTCCTTCAATGCCTCGATCAAGTAAGGCACTGCCGATTCGCCGTACTGACCTGATGCCTGCCCCGCCGCGAGCCACAACGGGCCCTGGTCGCTTCGAGCTTCTTCGGGGAAGAGCTTTACAAGCGCAGGTATCGCAATGTCTGGGGCAAACGACAGTTCGCCGAGAGCTGTAGCCGCGGCAGCGCTGACATTAGCGTCACTGTCGGTCAGCGCTCGCGCAATTGCGGAAACCGCCGGACGAGCCTCGACACCACGCCCGGCCAGCGCTTCGATCGCAGTACGACGGCAACCTGCGTCGTCGTCATCCAGCATGGCGATCAGGTCCGGTATGCTGAGTTCTGCCTGTTCCGGCTCTCCGGCGTTGGCGGCACCTACGGAGAACGCCGCCGCCAAAACGGCTGCAAGGAGGCCCGAAGGCGGCACTGCGAACGTTGATCGGGGCGACTGGCGCATCGGCTTTCCCGGCACAGAAGTAATTACAACGGGGTCTTCTCGATGAGCTTCTCGATTTGCGGCGTCAGTTCCGCGATCTTGTTCCCCGTGGTTACCACATTACCTTCGTGGTCGACAACAATCATCGTGGGTACAGCGCGGATGCTGTATTTCTTTGTGATCTCACGGACCTCTTTCCCGACCAGATTGGTCCAGTTGATCGCGTTTTCCTCCAAGTACTTCGCCAGTGCCTCCTGGTTGCGATCGAGGCTGACACCGACAATGTCAAAGCCGCTATCCTTTAGACGCTCGTGTAGTGCTTTGACCTGTGGCATCGCTTCACGGCACGGTCCACACCAAGTCGCCCAGAAGTCGACCAACACCACCTTGCCTCGGTAGGCGGTCCAATCAAACTCGGTTCCCAACGCCGTCACCCCGGCCAGTTCCAGGGGTTTGCCTGTCAAGTCGGGTGGCGGTACCTTGACCTTCGGTTTCTTGCCCAGCTTCTTGCCATAGCGTGCCAGTTCCTTGGAGTCGCCCTTCGCGAACAATTCGCCGAACTCGCTAAAGTACTTCTCGCGCTCGTCGCCGTCCTCCAGCCGGTTAATCGCACGAACCGTGCTGGAGGCAATGCGAAGGTGGCGGTCGAGCAGCTTCTTGTCGGCGAAGAAGCCCTTCAATTCATCCAGTAAGCCGGGCACTTCTTCGAGGGGCATTTCGTCCACGTCAATTACCTTGCGCTCCAAGACAAAGAACTGCACCTCGGCCGCGATCTTTGTGTTCTTGTCCTCTTTCATCTCTTGGACGAACGCCACGAGACCTTTGTCGGCCTTCTCGTCTCCCAGGCACGCCTTCTCGTGCAGCACGTCGAACTTGGCCAGTGCGGCGATCTCGCGTTGCTTCTCCTTGGATTCCGCAGCCAGAATGCGCCCGGCCGCTTCGGCGATGGCTTCGGCGAAACCAGGACGCAACTGGATGCTCTTCGGCTTCTCCTGCATATCCAGAATAAAATCGACCAGTTCGCTCGGCGACAGGCCTTGTCGCGGCGAGTACGGGTTGACCTCTTTCCACTCGTCTTGCTCTTCCTTCGCTTCCTCCTGGAACGAAACGAAAAAGACCTCCTGCCCACTGGAAGGATCGACCATCGACGACTGGTTGGCGGGTGGCGACTCGACAGTGCCTTCGGTCGCCGGCCCAAGCAGTTCTGCCAGTTTCTCCCCCAGTTTGGAGCCGCGGACATTGATGGCACTGACCTTGCCGTCTCGGCCGACGAGCACAGTGAAGGGGATCGCATCGACGCCGCATTCGAGGGCCAGGGCTTGCGTGATTTCCCGCGAAGTCGGATCCTCAGCCGGTTCCGAATTAAGAATCGTGAGCCAGGGCAACGGTTGCAGGTTGAGCATCTGCGCCAGGCGTGGAACGTCGTTGTCCACACTCACGCCGACCACTTCGAAGCCTTTCTCTCGGTATCGGTCGAGGTTGTCTTCGATGTTGGGAATCTCGGCCATGCACGGTCTGCACCAAGAGGCCCAGAAATCGACCAGCACCACCTTGCCCTGGTATGTCCCCCAATCCAATTGGGAACCATCCGGCAGTTTACCCTCGACGGTGAACGGCTTTCCGATCAGTCCCGCACGCCGCCGGCCGTTGTCGACGATCGACGTCGCGTAGTCGGCCAATCTCTTTTCGGAATGATCCTTATAGGTGTTCTCGATCAAGGTTTGGACCTCGGCGAGATCTTGATAATGATGGTCCATTTCCATCGTTTGCGCGACGTGCGCTGCGACACCCAAGGGCAACTCGCCAGGACTCTCTTGGGACAGCAAGGTCTGAAGGACTTCCTTGACCGGCGCGACGGCGTCCGGGCGACCTTCCATCATCGCTTTGAGCTTGTTGTCGAAGTCCAACTCGGCCAGCTTCGCACGGTCGATCATGGCGCGGGCTCCGGCGGCGATTTCAGGCTTTGCGTCATCTTTGTACGCATTGCCGATCAAGCGGAACGCTTCAACTGCCGAGTCCCGAAACCCCGCGTCGTGCATGGCACCGGCCGCCTGGCTGGAAATCAAGAAGACGCCGGCGTCCTCCGGACCGGCCTTCACCAGTGATTTCATTTCTTCCAGAATCGCTTGTTCGTCGTCCATCTTGCCCGCGGCCAACTGGTCAATCGCCATGGCAAATAGCATCAGCCGCGCCATCAAGGCGATGTCCGCGTCTTCCTGCTGCTGCAATGTGCGGCAGTACGCGTGGATCTGCTTGTCGATGTCGGGAACACCCAGTCGACTCAGCATGCGCATGCTATCCAGCTTGGCCTGGACCGCCCTATTGCGGGCTTCCTTGTCCGAACTGGTGTTGTACAGTTTTTGCGCGGCCTCGATTCGCGTCCGCTGTACATTTACGAAGTCTTGGAATTCCCGTTGCGTCCGGCCTTGCGGCTGGCGGTTCTGCAATTCGTCCAACAAGGCCAGTAGCGCCTCCCTGCCGTCGGGCAATTGGCCAATGTCGGCCGCTCCCCTGGGTTGACTCGGAAGCGTTGACGGATCGCCGGGCATTCCAATCGTACCGAGTGGGTCATCGGTGACGGCCCCCGACGTCGCGTCGCCGACGTTGGCTGGCTGGCCGGTTTCCTCTGACGCCGGTGTACCCGCGCCCGTATCGCGGTTTTCCATGTGCACTGTCGCGGAATCGCCGCCCGGCGTTTCGTCGTCGCCAACCTGATACTGGCTGGTCTTAGCAGTCACAGGACCGTCTGAGTCGTTGCCACAGCCCGAAAGCCAAGCCACCGCGAAAGAGCAAAACAGACTGAGCGCCAATAGGCGACCTGGGGACAAGCCCTGCGATTCCCGTAACATGAGGTTATTCCTTATCTGAACTGGAGGAAGACGGCACTTTGCCTGCTAAGAACAAATTGTAGGCCATCCGCATCGAATTGGCATCCCCGATTGGCTTCCCGATCGGAATCCTCGTCGGATGCTTCCAGCGTGTCCCCCCAACACGGTGGCACCAGTAGGTCCCGCTTGCCGAGCGGGACCTTCGGTTTGTTGGAGTTCACGCTTCAGCGTGCTGCATCCTTTCTGGCTTCGGAAAGACACGCTGAAGCGCGAACTCCAACGATGTAAATCCATGTCCCGTCTGGCAGCCGGGACCTACCGTATGCGCAGGAAAAAAGCGCCGACCTTGGGTCGGCGCCAATTCAACACAAAACGAGGCGACGCGGCCACGTTTGACGGCCAAGATCAACTCTCAGCTCTTGTCGTCGTCCGTCGCCTCGAGATCGCCAAACTGTTCGTCCAATAGACGAGCCAAATCGTTGCCGCGGGCGCGAATGGAAATCACATTGCCATCACGTCCAACCAGGAACATGGTCGGGATGCCGAAGATGCCATAACGAGTGGTGGCCGGATTCTTGCCTCCGGCGTCCTTCTCGTGAAGCGTAATCCACGGCACTTCTTTTTCCTCGATGTACTTCTCCAACGCTTCGCGACTCTGGTCGATACTGACGCCAACGACTTCGAAGCCATGTTCGTGATACTTGTCGTAGGCCTTCTTGATGTTTGGATATTCGGCGCGGCAAGGCCCACACCACGTGGCCCAGAAGTCGACCAGCACCACTTTGCCTTTCAGTTCGGCCACGTCGAACTTCGCGCCATCGAGCTTCGTTCCCTCAAGCTCCAACGCGTTGCCCTCCAGTTTCAAACGACGCGACGAGCCAGCCAGCATTCCGCCGAACGATGCAACTTGCTCGTCCTTGCTCTCGGAATAGATCTTGCCGAAGCTCTCGTAGGCCTCCGCGGCCATTTCTTTGGCATCGGAGTACTCCAGGGCGCGTCCTGCGTTCATCGCAATACTGAGGTCTGCGCGAGTGAGTTCCTTTTTCGAAAGGTAGTCGGTCAGCTTGTCCAGAATCACCCGCTGCTCGTCCGCATCCACCTGCCCGATCTTCCGGGCGGAAAGCTGAAGGAGGACTCCGGATGCCTTCTTGGCAACCGCCGACTCCTTGTCCTTTTCCAGTTCAAGGATCTTGTTGGCCGCCGCTTCCAACGCTATCGGCGCCTTCTGCCGATGTGCAAAATATTCCTGGGCATCGGTTGGGCGAAACGCCTCCAACTCTTCAACGAACTTGACCAGTTCGTCCACTCCGCCTTCCGGTACCGCGTAGCGGTCTTTGGCTTTCGGCTTGTCCGCCTCCTCTTTGGCAGCCGGTTTCTGGTCTTCTTTGGCTTCCTGTGCTCGAATCGTGAAAACCACCAGCAGCGTGGCGGCTACGCATGCCACGCTCCACGCGAATCGATTGACTACCTTGGAGAAACGCATTTCGGATTCCTTGTGATGTAACATAGAGACGTCAGAGGCACCCAGCGGAAAAGGTTAGCGTACCGGCGGGCTGTTCGCAACCAGCAGCGGACGGCCCGGCGATTCTCCCGCATACTGGCGTGTTATGAATACCGCAAATACTGGAACTGTTTAACCCGAAGCCGAAGGCGATGGCGGGCGTTACCCGTGGACGATCCATGCCACTCCCCGCCATCGCCTCCGGAGACTGCTGAATAAGTCGTGGGGTAAGCTTCCAGCTTG
>JACKQG010004788.1_pt1 | contig 15473 bp, 10 predicted proteins | sample 8237621 | NCBI WGS metagenome assembly JACKQG01 (sample SAMN15677084, study PRJNA649215) | marine metagenome | biome: marine; feature: Black Sea; material: saline water; isolation source: suspended particulate matter (SPM) from the Black Sea western gyre | collected 2013-06-09/2013-06-10 | depth... | reverse complement strand
TGTAAGTGCCTGAAGAACCGTTGGCATTATCAACGGACGGGGAAGGAGCAGGAACCTTTTCAGTATGGCGGGTATCGTTACAGTCGATGACAAATACGGCTCCTGCCCCAACTCGATTGAGGTTACCTGCCAGAACGGCCGCATCTGTAACCGCATCAACCTTGTCGTTGGGGACAAGTGTCTGTAGAAGGTGTTGTACTGGTGCAGGAGGCGGGAACATCCGCTGGAGGAACCCCCCTTCGTTTAACACGGACCCGCGGGCAGTTACCTCGAAGATGCCAGATGCACCTGCTTTGCAGATTGCCTTAGAGACTGTAACGACAGACTCTTTGGGCAAAATGAGTGTGAGAAGGGAGAAGTTATCGCTTTGCGTGTAGTTACTCATGTTAAACGGCCTCCGTTGCGATTAGGGTTTCATCTTCATCCGTCTTAGGTTTTCTTCCAACTATAAGTCCAACGGTAAGTACGGTAATAATTGGCCCTATCGATGCAAGTGCAAGTACCCCGAAACCATCTATTGCTCCAGTCTTGGAACCGATGCCCAAGCCCATGGCGAGTACAAGCGGAACGGTGATGGGGCCAGTGGTAACCCCTGCACTGTCCCAACCGAAGTTAACGAAATCCTCGCTCGAAAAGTAAGTGATTACCATCAAGATCATGTAGGGTGGAATGAGTAAGTACCAGAGATCGAGATTGAAGGCGATCTTAGCCACACCCGTGGAGATGCCGATGGCCACTCCAGTTGCAACAGTCTGCATGAGCAGGCTTTTCTTGAAAGCACCGACTGTTATTTTTTCTACGGTGGAGCCAAGTGCGTTGAGAGCCGGTTCTGCCAAGGTGGCCCCGTATCCCAGAATGAAACCGAAGAGTATAGCTAAAGCCTTCCCTAAGTTGGATGAAGAGAACATAGGATCAACGAAGCCTTCCGCCGCCCAAGGCTCAATGGCGGCGAAACTAGATACCACGTTACCACCCAATTGCTCCCCCAATGGGGTTAGACCGAGAGCTATGCCTAGATTAAAGAGACCCATTCCAATAACCGCACAGATGATTCCAATGAATAATTCGTCGTAGTGCTTTGGCGGTTGCCTGAGGCCAACCACAAGGACGAGCAACAGAATGGTGCAAAGTGGAACAATTGCCCAAAGAGCACCTTCGATGGCTCCTCGATCTCGATCGGGACCATCTAATACTGCGTTGGGATTTACTTCACCTGGTTTGTTGTAAGTGAGAACTCCGTCTGAATATCTATAAATATCTTCGCCAGGATCTAAGATACCGTTACCATTGGTATCTTCTTCTGGCTTAAATGTGTTTGGAAAGAAATCAAAATTATTGGTCAAGGCCCCCATTATTTCAGTTCCGGGATCCCAAACTTCATCGGGAGTAGAAACGCCATCTCTAACGATTATTGAATTAGTGCCGGTCGGCTGAACGATCGAGCGCGAATTATTGTCATCCTTGTCAATAGGTTGAGCGTTAAGACCAGCACCAGCAATATCTGTCTGGAGAGAATAACCCGGGGGTAGTTTGCCAGTGTCATTTAATTCTGCTTGAACGATGGCGAGATCTTCTTTTGAAAGCGAGCCCGCCATGTCACTCTCAGAAGCACCGCCTGAAGCTGCTATTCTTCTCTCGGCAACGATGTCACCAAACCTCTGGAGGTCAGGATCATAATTTTTACCATAAACACCAGCTTCCTTATGCCAATCAGCTTGGGACTGAGTGGCATAATAATAATTGTCCCCATTGAAGAGGAAAGTGGCATAGCAAAGAACTGCAAAAATGGGAAAAAGGGAGGCAAGTGTGACGACGCCAAAGCCCGTGTTGCGGGAACCACCCGTTGAAACGATTCGGCAAACGCCAATGCCAAGAGCGAGAACGAGTGGAACGGTAACAGGCCCGGTAGTTACAGCACCGCAGTCCCAGGCTAATCCTAGTACATGCTGAAGTCGCGCATCTGAAAACTGAAAATATAGCGTAAATGTTGAGAGAACAATAACACCAACATAAATGAAAGGTTTAAGGGACCAGCCTTTGTAAAAACGAAGCACACCGAGAAGAACGGCAATTCCTACGCCGGCTCCAACGGAGTTTACTAAATTGCCGGCCCCAGTATTGAGAATGGTCCACAACAAAGGTGCAAGGGTTGGGTCGACGCCAGCACCGGCCGCTCTCAGCACGCCGATAGCGGGTTCTGCAAAAGTAGCAAATGCACCGAGAACAAAGCCGAAAGCCAGACTCACGGGTAGGCATGGAATGCCAAATATCTTCTTTCTGGGCAGAGTGGATCCCAGCGTTTCCCCAAGGGGCATTAGACCCAGTCGGAGTCCTTCCATGAAAAAGGCGAGTCCGATGATGACGATGCTTATCCCTACTGCTATCATCAACGAATACACGATGGGCAAGCCTAGCACCAGCAACTGAAAGACGACTAGATAGAGAATGATGAACCAGACGCACTGAATCTGCTCGACTACCTTGTCCTTGGCAAAGGAACAAAGAATGCCAATCTTCTGCTGTGTTGTCAGGCGGAGTTTGTCTTGATCAGATGATTGTTCGTCAGACATGGCAAAGTAAGGAGAAGGGTTGTGCCGCAAAATGAGGCTAGTGAGAAGAATATACCGAAGTTAGAGGAGGTTTCGACAGAGTGTGCAACATCTAATTTCATAAGGCAAGATCCAGCTACAACACGATGATTAGAGACTCCACGATGCATTTGCAATCGTAAGAGAAACCTTATTGCGTCCAGATTTCACCTTAACGGGTACCGACCAAGTTACCCCCACCTGCCCAAGCGAGGCTGTGCCTATAATATAGTAACCGCCAGCTGTAAGAGTGCGGATTGCACCCGAGTTTCCGTCAATATCCGTGCGGATACGGCGACCTGGATCTTTCTCGTCATCGATGGAGTCAAGCAGAGCCTTTCGTATTTTCTTTTGAAGGTCAGGGTAACGAAAAGGATATTTGCGACTTTGAGCCCAAAGCTCTGCATGAGATGAAATATTCTTGTATTTGGGATTACCTAGATTGATGCCGGCGTTCTCAAGAATTTCGCGCAAATCGGATTTCGCTATGAAAAATTCAGTATAAAAGGCTTCTTTGATCTTGCCGTTTGCGGCCGTAACTACGGCATCGAAATCGAGAGATCCTGTTGGTAGTGACATGGGCAACGCCTTCCCTGAACTATAGCGGGGAGCAACTACTGGCAGGTCGGGCAGCAATTTGTCGAGGCTATCGTCAGGAGTTGCAACATTTGTTGGCTCTCCGGTAGGGTTGACATTGGCAGGCGGTGAGGAAGCAATGTTTCTTTTTACCGCTGGTTCTGAATTGTCGAGCCTGTTGAGTAGTTCTTTGTTATATTCACGAAGTTCATCAAGTTCTTTTACTTTAAGCGTAAAGGTATTCTTTAATTTGAGTAGATCATCACTTAAGACTTGAATTTCACCATTTATAGGCAGGTTTCCCGATTCTCCGGGACTAGTTTTCCTAAGACGGTTTAATTCGTCGCGTAATTGCTGATTAATGAGCTTGAGGCTGTTGATCCTGTCATCCCGTTGCTCGACCATTTTATCCAGTGTGCCAATTTGTTCTTCAAAAGCCAATTTACTGTTGTTGAGCTTTGAAAGCAAATCTTCAAGATCCTGATCAAGGGAAGGATATAAACCTTTCGTGGCCTCCGTATGTGTGGCTGCGCTTGTCGGCTTTATCAGTTGTCCGAGATTGTTGCTCTCTGCTCCATGAGCAGGCTCACCTGCCACTGGAGGGGCACCGCCTAAAAGAGCTTCCAGGTCGTCTGGAGAACTCGATGACGTATGACCGACGGATTCTGTGGTTTCATGTTTGTCGGAAATGGGCGCATGAACACTAGTCTCGCCATGAGGGGAATCGGTATCTTCAAGCATGGCGAGCAGATTTTCTTGAGACTTGGGTTCATGTGAGTCACTATCGTGACCTGAACTGGAGTGATTGTCGCCAGCATGATCATCTCCACAGGAAACAAGGAAAAAAACCAGTGCTAAGAAGGTACAGGCAAAGGGAGTGTTATCGCGAGCTTTCATTGGAGCGTGACTCTAGGGGAGAGGAGCACATGGATTGAATTACTGAAAGAAATCGTGTGTAGGCAACCCTAAATGCATGAGTCAATATTAATCTTTACAAACTTGACGGTAAGTTCTAGTTGTCTAATCACTTTCCCCATGTGCTTGTATCAAGGCAAACCCAATTGCTGATGCCGGAGATAGAATCTACCGAACATCTGTCGGCAAAGGAGAATCGTTTTCTCAAGCAAACGATTCTGGCTTTTCGGGATGAATTGGAAAAGGCTGAGGCTTTTCGGGAAGAATGTTTGCAGCAAGCAAATATGGATTCTCGGCGTGAAATCGACCAACTCAAGATTACCGCTCTTGAACTGCGAGACCTGTTGGAGCAAAGTCGCATAGAATTGGACGGAGAACGACAGAAAATCGCAGCAACTGATCGTGAAGAAAGTCGCCAACTCCGTGAGACTGTCACTACATTACGAGAGCAGTTCGAACGAACAAAATCCAAAGAACAAGAAAATCTTCAAAAGGCGACGGCTTCGTCGGCAGGCGAAAATCGCCAATTAAAGACCAACCTGCAAAAACTTCGGGAAGAGTTAGATAGGGCGAGTGCAGACAAAGATGAATCCTTGCAAAAGGCGGCTTCATCTACGCAAAATGAAATTCGGCAACTTCGAGAGACATCCCAAGCCTTGCGTGAACAATTGGGACGTGCCAAAATAGAGCAAGATGAAAGAGTCCAAAAAACGACGGCGACGGCTGGTGTCGAAATCCGCTCGCTGAAGGAAAGTCTCATCTCTTTGCGAGAGGAACTTGAGCAATCGCGTGTTCGAGAAGATGAGGCTACTCGTAAAGCTTCTTCCGCGGCAGAGGGAGAAATTCGACAACTAAAAAGTGCCCTTGTCGTGGTTAGAGATAGGCTCGAACGCTCTAAGGCGGATGGTGATGACCGGATTCAGCGGGCAGTGGCGACCGCGAACACAGAAATCAGTTCATTAAAGGAAACCGCCACTAACTTGAGGCAGGAACTTGACTATGCGGCGTCAAGGGAGGCGGACAGTATTCAAAAAGCCATTTCTGCTTCGGGGGACGAGATTCGACAATTAAAAAGCGCTTTATTGATTGCTCGCGAACATCTAGAACGAGCTAAAGCCAGAGAGGGGGATAAAATACAAAGAGCGGTTGCCACCGCCGAGGCCGAAATACGTTCGTTAAGAGAAACAGCAACTAGTCTTCGAGTCGAACTTGAGCAAGCCGCCATCAATGAGGCACAGACCGTTCAGCGGGCAGTATCCTCTCACAATAACGAGATGCGCCAACTCAAAGCCTCTCTTTCTGCATTGCGAGACCAACTGGAGAAATCAAAAGCAAATAAAGAAGGTCGAGTCCAGAAAGCGGTGGTCGTTGCGGAAAACGAGATACGCTCCCTCAAATCCACTTGTACCGCTTTGCGAGAAGAACTCGACAATGCTCAGGCTCACGAAATGGACAGTGTGCAAAAAGCGATGGCCACTGCCCACGGAGAAGTTCAACATTTCAAAAAATCACTTCAGGCCATTAGGGATCAGCTGGAAAAGGCACAGGCGAGGCAGGAGGAACGAGTACAATCTGCAGTTGCTACATCGGAAAGAGAGATCAGGTCGCTGAGGGACACCGCCACCTCTCTAAGGGAGGAGCTGGATGGGGCAAGTGTACGAGAAGCCGCCCGCGTTCAGCAAGTCGAAGCTGCGGCAGTTACTGAAATTCGCCAATTGCGGGAAAGTCTTGCCATTACACGAGACCGGTTGGAGCAGGCAGGACAAGAGAAAGATTCAGCTGTTCAGCAAGCTCATGTACGGGGGGGGAATGAAACTCGTGTTCTCAAAGTGAACATAGCTCAATTGCGCGAAGAATTGGAACGTAAAGACATTGAACGCGAAGATGCCGTTCAGAAGGCTTCTGCATCGGCAGGTAAAGAACTGACGCAACTCAAGAGTACCGCCAGAGCCTTGCGGGATCAAATTGACCGTATACAATCAGGTCGTGAAGAATCTGTCCAGAGGGCTATCGCGGAGACTTCCTCGGAGTTGAGAAGCCTTCGAGAGAACGTCGCGTCTTTGCGGCTTGAACTTGAGCGGGCAGAAGTTATCCGGGAGGAGGCGGTGCAAAAAGCTGTTGCCTCCGAGCACGGAGAGGTTACTCACTTTAAACGCATCGTTAATGCGCTTCGAGATGAGCTTGAACTCAAAGGCAATTTACACGATGAAAAAATTCAGCAGGAAAATCAACTTAAGACAATGGAATTCAAGCAACTGCAAGAAACCATTGTCGAGCTAAGAGATGAACTAGAAAAGAGTCATGGAAACTAAAAGTAAAGCGGTCAAAGACGCAGATCGCGCCGCACGCGTAAAACGAACGGAGCGATTTGCAAAAATGCTGCTCCAAGTTACTAATGATCTTGCTAAAACAAATTCGCTGGACGAAGCACTTGAGACATTGGTGAACATTACGACCCCCTCCATTGGAGCCGAGAGAGGTACCATTTTCCTTAATGACGATGCCACGGGCGAGCTGTATTCTCGGGTGGCTCAAGGGAACTTCCGTCGAGAAATTCGTATTCTTAATACAAAGGGAGTTGCCGGTTGGGCCTTTTCTCATGATCAGGGCGTGATCATCCACGATGCTTACAAGGACGAGCGGTTCAACAAAGCCGTCGACGTCAGGACGGGGTTTAGAACGAAAAGTATTCTCTGCGCTCCGCTTCGAACGGTCCGTGGTGATAAAATTGGCGTGTCGCAAATTCTCAACAAAATTGACGGTCAATTCTCTCAGGACGACCTCGATCTTCTCGAGGCTATGACGGAGCAAGCTGCCATAGCAATTCAGGGAAACATAATAGTTGAGCAAATTGAAGCAGCTCGGAAGCAAGAGTTGGAATTTCTCGACATTGTCTCACAAGTATCTTCTGAGTTGGAGCTCACTCCCCTATTGCAAAAGATAATAAGCACCATTTCCAAGATGCTTGATTGCGAAAGGGCTACACTTTTTATCAATGATGAAAAAACAAACGAGCTCTATACCGAGGTTGGCGAAGGATTGGATGAAAAATCGGAGATTCGATTTCCGAATCATATGGGTATTGCAGGCACCGTTCTCAATTCTGCAAAACCCGTGAACATTCCACATGCTTATGCAGATCTACGTTTCAATCCTGGTTTCGATAAGCAGACGGGGTTCTTTACGCGTTCCATGCTGTGTATGCCAGTTTTTAATAAAGAAGGTAAAACCATAGGCGTTAGCCAAGTACTGAATAAGCGGGGCGGTTCCTTCAATTCAGAAGACGAAAAACGGTTAGCCGCTTTCACGTCTCAAATTTCTATGGGGATTGAGAACGCTAAACTGTTCGCCGATGTGCAGACCCAGCAAAATTATTCGGAGAGTATTCTTTCGAGTATGCAGGATGCGGTCATTACCCTAGACGATGAAGGTGTAATCAAGACTTGTAACCTTTCGGGGATGCGCATCTTTAAAGTTCCCATCATCTCCGAAGTGATAGGCAAAAGTGCAGACGATTTCTTCACCAACTCAAATACTTGGCTCGCCGAAAAACTTAAAGATGTAACTGAAAAGGATGAATTTCTTGATGCCGAACTGCAGATTGAGGGTGAGAAACTGTCTGTAAATGTCTCCATAATGCCCCTGCTAGGAGAAAAGAAGGAAGTGCTCGGGGCGATGGCCATGATCGAAGACATTAGTTCTGAGAAACGAATGAAGTCTACCATGTCACGCTACATGGATCCCGAATTGGCTGATCAGTTAATGGACGGAGGCCACAGCGACGATTTTCTCGGCGGAAAGCAGAGCGTTGGCTCGGTTCTCTTCTCGGATATACGCAGTTTTACCACCATTACCGAAGAACTCGGAGCTCAAGGTACGGTTAAGCTCCTCAATGAGTACTTCACCATCATGGTCGACTGCATCACCGATGAAGGTGGCATGCTCGATAAGTTTATTGGCGACGCGATGATGTGTATCTTCGGCACCCCCGTTGCTCACGACGACGACCCCGACCGGGCCGTGCGGGCCGCCATCCGCATGATGACCGACTTGAAGGTCTACAACGACCAGCGAGCCGCCGAAGGCAAGTTGCCGATTGATCACGGTATGGGTATCAACACCGACTCCATCGTTTCCGGAAACATTGGTTCCCCAAAGCGCATGGACTACACTGTGATTGGTGACGGAGTGAACTTGGCGGCTCGTATCGAAAGTGCATGCAAGCAATACGGTGCCCATATCCTAATAAGTGAGTTCACCCTCAGGGCGGTCAAAGCCACTTATCGGACTCGGCAGGTGGACTATGTAATAGTCAAGGGCAAGACCCAGCCGGTCGGTGTGTACGAAGTGCTCGACTACCACGACGAAGAATCCTACCCAAATCTAGTTGATGCCCTCGGCACCTTTAACGATGGTCATCGTTGCTGGAACGATGGCAAATGGGACCAGAGCGCCAAGCTTTTCAAGAATGTGCTTAAGATCAACCCTGAAGACAAGGCTGCTCAACTCTACATTGACCGTTGCGCTCATATGAAGAAAACTCCCCCTAAAGGTGATTGGGATGGCGTTTGGGTAATGACCTCCAAATAAGACCGAACCCGAACTCCGTCGGCCTCAAAAACCCATTGCCTTCGATACGACGTTATGAACGCCGCCCGTGAACACTTAGAACAAGCAATAGAGATTAACCCCGAATATGCCGAGGCATACTATAAGCTCGGTCTTCTTGAAAAAGGCGAAGGAAACATCGAAGGAGCATGGGGACATTTTCAAAAAGCCGTATCCTTGAGTGCCGATTACGCCGAAGCCCAGTGCGAACTAGCTGTCGCGTTCGCTGCCAAAGGTGAATACGAAATATCGAGAAGTCATTTTCTTAATGCCCTCGAAATTAATCCCAACTATGCCGACGCCTACTTTAATTACGCTCTTCTGTTGGTTAAGCTAAAAGATGTCGAAGAGGCCAAGAACAACTTGGAAAAGGTAACGGAAATCGATCAAAACTACGCTGAAGCTTATTACCATAAAGCTCGCTTGCTCTCCAACCCGGATGATTTTGAAGACGCCCGAAAGAATTTTGAAACCGCCATCGACATACGTCCGGGCTTCATCGACGCCCTGTATTACATGGGTAAACTGCTTTCAGGTGGAATCTCTACGGATAAGGAAGGCGTAATCGTGGATTCCACCGATCTGCCTGAAGCCAAAGATCATTTCATCAGAGTTCTGGAGCTTGAAAAAAACCATCCGAAGGCACTCTACAATATAGCAAAGATTCTCTCTGCGGAAGGCGATTTCAAGCAAGCACGCGAAAGATTGGAAAAGGCAATATCGATCGATCCGGAATACTCGAAGGCACATTTTCTTCTCGCCCATATTCTCGTTGAATTAAATCTTTCGGGCCAAGCCCAAAAGCATTTCATCGAATCCATTAAGCATTACGAGAAGAATGCTCCTGCCCATTTTCGACTTGGTCTGATTCTTCGCAATGAAGGAAATGACAAAGAAGCGTTGGAGAATTTTAAAAAAGCGGTGGGTTTTGATCCCGAGCACTCGGACGCTCACTATCATCTTGCCCGGTTGCTCTCTACGGATGAAGATCCCGTACCCGCAAAAAAACACTTTTACAGAGCCCTTGAAATCGATCCGGAATTTGCCCTAGCCTACTTTCACTTAGCTGGCCATCTTGAACGCACCAATGAACTTACCGAGGCCAAGATGCACTATCAAAAAGCATCGGACGTCGACCAGAATTATGTTGAAGCCTATTTTAATCTTGCACGCATTCTTACGACTCCAGCCGAATACGATCAAGCCGTACGCAACTATGAAACGGCAATTGAGATCGATCCTACACATGCACAGAGTCACTACTGGTTAGCGAAAATACAGGCCGGGGGTGAAAGGCTAACCGCGGATGCTACCTTGGTTAAAGATCCAAAATTGGATATTGCCGAACACCACTTCCGTCGTGCTATCGACATTGACGCAAAGTATGCAAAGGCGCACTTCCGTTTAGGGCTATTGCTCAGCGAGTTGCGGAATTACGCTGATGCGTTCAAGCACTACTCGGAGGCACTAAAGATAAATCCCAACTATTCGGAAGCTCACTATCGGATGGCTGTTCTTCTTATGGATCCTGCCGCCTCCAAAGATTTACTTGCCCAAAAACCTAAATCGAGTCCTTCTCGCAAACCAACTGTTTCTGCAAAAAAAGAAATTTCTTCTTCGAAATCAAAAGCCAAGGGAAAGTCTCGGTCTGTCCCTAAGCAAAAATAGTGTAACTGGAGTTGGATCGTGATTCATCCCGATGCTCTTGGCCACCTGGAAAAGGCCATCGCCCTTGACTCCAACCATCTTGCTGCTCGTCTTGCGCTAGCTGATCTCTACCGGCAAGAAAATCTCTTGGATGAAGCCAAGGACATCCTTTCAAAAGCGATTGCGGGGGAGACGGAGGTTCCTGCCGCCCACTTTGCTCTAGCGGAAATATTAATTGATGAAGGACAGGAAGAGCAGGCAATCAAGCATCTTTTGGAAGCAACCTCCGGAGATCTCGCTGATTCAGCGTCTCGTTTTCGACTGGCAGAGCTTCTTGCGGTAAAGGGGCAAATAAAGGCTGCGGCTGATCAACTTGAAAAGGTCATTAGCCTAGACCACCTTAATGGTGAAGCCCATTTTCGGCTCGCAACTTTTCTGGAACACCCTGACGATTTCGACAGAGCCAAGCTTTTGCTCGAAATATCGATCGATCTCTTACCCGAGGACCCTCGCCCTTGCTTTCATCTTGCCCAATTACTCGACAAGGGTGAAAAATCTGATCGCGAAGGGAATATATTTAGAGAATCTGATTATACTTCTGCAAAGCAACGCTATGAACAAACATTGCGTTTAAGCCCAAGTCATGGTCCAGCTAATTTGAGATTGGGCGTCATATTCGAAAGCGAAGGAAATATCAGAGCCGCAATTGATTGCTATAAAAAAGCCGCAAAAGTGAAAGGTATTGCCGGAGATGCTCACCTTTGCCTGGCGAGATTTGCACTTGGAGAGAGCGATCATGTTCAGGTTGAAAGATTTCTAACTCTCGCCATTCAAGAACCCGAAGTTAAGGGACAGTCTCTTCTGGAAAGAGCAGAGGTGTTTATCGAGCAAGGTAAGACAGATGCAGCAAAGAAAGACTTAATAGAGGCTCTGAGCACATTCCAGAAAGATGAGAAGCAATTCAAGGAAGACTCGGACATTGCTGCCGACAACGCAAATTTCATTAGAGCGCGACGTTGTTTGGAAAAGGCAGATAATGCTCGGCGTTCCCAGTCCCCCGTATTATGTCATTTGGCCAAGATTGAAGCGTTGGAGGGGCGCAATGGAAAAGCAATTCAGTTTCTTGACAAGGCGGTTGCCGCATCGCCGGCATTCGCTCCAGCCCGTTATGAACTAGCCGTTCTTCTCGACGACAGTGATCGAGCAAACGAAGCCACCGGACACTACGAAGCTGTCGTTCAAGCTGAATGGGCTCATCCCCCCGCCCATTTTCGATTAGGAGAAATTGCTCTTACGGGAGGAGACCTCAATAAAGCAGAGATGCACTTTCTTATTGTTACCGACATTGAACCTTCCAATGCCAAAGCGAACGCTTATCTTGCACAAATTGCCGCATCAAAGTCCGAAAACGAGTCTTAGGATATTATTTCCTTGGATTGTCTTTACGGTAGGCAATTATGCTGAACGGCAAGCTTGATAGATACAGGGCTCCAAGCGAAAAAAGGAATATCCAAGGTTCCTCCGAAAACACAGCAACGCTTAATCCCACCGCCAAAAGCACGAGGATAGCTCGATTTCGAGCAACCCGAAAACGAACGTTTCGGAATGAAAAGGTGGGGACTCGGCTAATCATGAGTAGAGATATCGCCACAACCCAACCGAGAACCCAAAGAGGGTATTCGGCAACAATGAAACCAGATTGAAAACGCTTGAGAATGAATTCCATACCCATCGGCATCATTGCCATTCCTGCAGCGGCCGGAGCCGGAGCCCCTGTGAAATAAGTATTGTCTCTCGGTTTGCCTTCTTCGTGCATGACGTTGAAACGAGCCAAGCGCAAGGCATTGCAGGTCGAAAATGCGAGTATCGGAATCCAAAACCACTCGAGTAGGTGTTCCGAATTGCTACCGATCAATGGCGCTCGAATCCAGAGATATATTACTACCGCGGGAGCAACACCAAAACTTATTGTGTCAGCCAAGCTATCCAGTTCTGCCCCAAAACGAGAATGGGCTTTGAGTAATCGAGCGGACAGACCGTCCACGGTATCAAAAGCGGCCGCAACGAGTATGGAGAAGACCGCTTTTTCCCACTCGCCTTCCATCGCGAAACGCATTCCCGTGAGACCGACGCATAGGCCTATTGTAGTGAAGATGTTAGGCAACAGTTTCGGCAGGGTAAGAACCCTACCGTGTTCAACCGGATCGATTTGATTCATGAAACGGAAACAGTTTCTTCCACAAAACATCGCCGCGGCGGAACCAGTTCGGCTCCGTATGAGCGATTTATTATGCGATGCCAGGCTTCAGCTTTACGCATTTTGTAAGGGTCGGTAATCGCGGCAATCTTGCAATCGATGGTGTCTGTAAAAAAAATAAGGTAGTGGTCCAGGGCAGAATCGTCTATCGGTGCATTAATACAGTCAAGCACTGTGCCTCTTTCCGTTTCTCGGAAGAGCGCATCATTGCTGTCGAGTGTTGCCATGGATATTTCTAGAGGGATAGTTGTGCGGGGGATCTCACTGGGTCGATCTAGTGCCTCCCATAATTGCCGAAGAGGTTTCAAAAAGCGAGTAACAGTTACAACGCAACGGTTGTTCTGGTTTTCCAAATCAATAATTGTTTCCCGACCTTTAACGGGCAACCTGACAAGCCTTAACAACCACCTGCCAGACGAAGGTTCAGGAAACCGCAAGGAAGCAGCCAATAGTGAGGCCTGCCTTTCCAGGGCATAAGGGTAAGAGTTTTGTGCGGAATTAAAATCCACGAGAACTTGATATTAGTGGAAGGTGAAGTTGCGATCAATGTTACAGCAGGTTTTATACCGGATTTCAGTGTTCGGCAGGTCGCTAATTACATTTGCCTTTTTAGTGAAACTAGCAAAATTAAATTAAGTGCCACGACTAATTAATATTCTATGGACAGCTGGTTTTATGGCAATGGTTTTAACCGCATGTCGCGATAACTTATGGGATCCGGACAATCAGTTTGCCGAACAAAGGCGAGCCCAAGAGGAAGCGATACGGAAAGCCCAAATTGAAAAGAGCCGAAATAGCAGCAATAATTTGGTGCGGATTGAGAGAGATGCTTTAGTTCACATTCAATCCGGCATCCCCATTTCCGAGTTAAACAAAGTTATGGGGTACCGTTTTGAAGTACTGGCAAGCATCCCAAGTGCTGCATCAGTGTGGGAGACGAGACGCTACCGTGTCGGGCACTTGATCGCATCTCATTTTGGACAAACTTCCAAAGAATTCGAGATTTGTGATCAAGACAGAGAACTATTTACCCTTACGCTTGCAAATGGCGTAGTGCGAACAGTCGAATACTAACCAATGGATTTCTCGAATGAGTAGTAATTTCAATCCTTGCCTGTAGCAATATCCTGAGATTTCTTACGGAAAGTGAGTAATAATTTTGAAACCGAGCCTCCATTTATCAAGGTAGGAGTCACGGCTGTTAACTTCCACCCTCTCTTTCCTAATTCATTGCTTTCTTTTTCAAGGCTTTCGGCAAGTTTATCAGATTGATCATCTCCGCTCACGCGGAGTCCTTTAGGATGAATTACACAAGTTTTGTAAGCATATCGCATTAATTACACTTTCAAGAAGTACCTAAGGATTTATGTGCAATGAGAAATTTGTCACGCCGACTTCGAATAGTTTTCAGATTTGCGTTAAATGGAAGTGGCTAAGAAAGTTAAGCAAACCATGCCCTTGGGAAGTCTGTGATCGATCGAATCGCACTTAAAACGCCTTTTATGGGAATTAACTTGGACATGTTCCGTCGGCATATTCCAAAACCATTTAGCCCGCGGCGTTTTTTTCTACGCATCTATTCGTTTGAAGTAGAATGTTAGTCTTAGCTAGGATAAGGTTTCATTTCAATGCACCTAACTGACCTTTGCGGTTTTATCTTGAGCTTTCTCAGGACCGTGTTTCCCGTAGTACTTGTTGTAGTACTTGTTGTAGTACTTGTATCGGAAGTAACCATATCCATAGTATCCGGAATAGTAGTAGCCTGGGGTCTTCTTTTCGGGTAAATCATTGAGCACAACGCCTAACAGATTTACTCCTGTTTCCTCCAGGCTCTCGATTAGACTTTTTGCCACTTTACGCGCCACCTTTCCATAACGAGTTACAAAAATCACCTCATCTACCTTGCGGGCCATTGCAAGTGAGTCAGGAAACAGTCCAATGGGAGGACTGTCGATAATGATGATTTCTGCGTTTTGCCTGAGGCTGAAGAGCATCTTGTCGAACTCGGGCTTTTCTAGCATTTCCGTAGCGGCGCGGGTTTTTCCGCCAGAGGGCAAGATTAAAAGGTTGGGATAAATTTCCACAAGTGTTCCACTATCCCAAAAGTCATAATTTGGAGTAGGATTTGTTACAGTCTCATTTATCAGCGTAAGTAATCCTCTATCATTACTTACTCCACAAAATTTATGAAGCCCGGGTCGTCTTAAATCAAAATCGATAAGGATTGTTTTACGCCCGTGATTGGCGCAACTGTAAGCCAAATTAGCGGCAAGTAGACTCTTCCCTTCACTTGGTATCGCACTAGTGATTAAAATAGTTTTTGGGTAATCCGTCTTGGAGTTCATTTGTATACGACTGTACATGCTCCGGAAGGCTTCGGTGAGACCATCGTCTAGTTCGTTGCCGACAATAAGCGGTCGATCGCTCTCTTTGACTTCAGATATCTTTGGAATGCCGGCAAGTAGATCCTGACCAAGGAAAACTTCTATATCCCAAGGGGATTTTATCCGATTATCTATAAACTCAAAACCGAAGGGGATCAGAACAAAGAGCACTCCAAATATAATAAATCCTATTTTGTGAATTTCTGGTAAGTTCGGACTGATCTGGGTGCCCGGGTAAGCAACGCTCCCTTTATGAAGAGGGTCGTCTTGCTCTTTTGGAAGAGCTATTTGAATGACAACATCTTGTAGGCGTCTTTGAATCGTATCCGTAGAACCTTTTTGAATTTGAAGTTTTCGATCCAGTACCGCTAGGTTGGTTTCCATTTCACTAAGTTCAACGGACTCGGACTGAACTTTATCCATCGCGGTAGCGAACTCCTGTTCTTGAGCTTCTAGTTGATGATATGTGTCTTTCAGATCCTCAATCGAAGCTTTGAC
>JACKQG010004787.1_pt1 | contig 15473 bp, 17 predicted proteins | sample 8237621 | NCBI WGS metagenome assembly JACKQG01 (sample SAMN15677084, study PRJNA649215) | marine metagenome | biome: marine; feature: Black Sea; material: saline water; isolation source: suspended particulate matter (SPM) from the Black Sea western gyre | collected 2013-06-09/2013-06-10 | depth... | reverse complement strand
ATCTGGGGGAATTCGGAACTGAGGAAAATGAACTCGTTTTGAACTATGGCGATGAGACCGTTGGAAGAATCGATATGCATTTCTTGCACGAGGGGTACCACGGCGCAACTCGCAGAGCCTCATGGTGCGCGCCAGAAAGAATTGAATCGGGTAACTCGTTGATTGATATTCAAACGATGTTGCCAAAACTTCTTGCGCATCCGAATATTGCATCCAAACAATCTATCGTGCAACAATACGATCACGAAGTACAAGGACGCAGTGTCATCCGACCATTTTGCGGTCCCTCCGGAATCGCGCCTTCTGATGCAGCTGTAATAACTCCTGTTCGCGGTTCAGCGAAGGGTCTCGCAATCGGAAGTGGACTTGCAACTGCACTAGCAGATGACCCCTATGTCATCGCAACAGCTGCAATTGATGAGTGCGTTCGTAACATCGTTTGTGTCGGTGGCGATCCTTCAACCATCGCAATTCTCGATAATTATTGTTGGCCAGGTGTGAAAGATGAAGAAAGTTTGGGACGCCTTGTTCGATGTTCCCACGGCTGCTATGACGCAGCAAAAGCGTTTGGCACTCCATTTATCTCTGGCAAGGACTCGCTCAACAACCAGTTTACAACCGAGTCGGGCGAAACTATTTATATACCACCAACGATGTTGATTTCTGGTTTCGGAATGGTGGACGACATCTCGTTGTGCCTCACTATGGATGTGAAAGCCTCCGGAAATGTTCTGATACTTGTAGGTGAAACCAAACCGCAAATGGGCGGTTCTCACGTGCTTCTTATAGACCCAACTGCAAAATGCAACAATGAACTCCCATCGGTTTCTTTAACAGATGGTCCAAGAAACGCAAAACTTGTGTACGAAGCTATTCAAAGTGGGCTTGTTACATCAGCACACGATTGTAGTGAGGGCGGCGTTCTTCTTGCTGCAGTTGAAATGGCGTTTGGTGGTAATCTAGGCTTGGAATTACATCTTGAGGATGAATCCCTTTGTTTCTCTGAAACGCCATCGCGATATCTACTAGAAATATGTCCTGAAAATGTTGAAAAATTGCAACAACATTTTGAAGGTGTTCCTTGCCAAGTAGTTGGCACATGGAACGATTCAGGAAACGTCACGCTTGGTAGCGCTTCGTGGAAAACAGAAGACCTATCCGATTGCTGGATGCATGGGATGGTGATGTAAATGACAAAAGCACTCATTATTACAGCGCCCGGCATTAACTGCGACCTAGAGCTTGCAGAGGGTTTCGCGCTTGCAGGGGCAACGCCATGGTCCGTGCACATTAACGAGCTCTTAGAAAATCCCTCACTCATTGACGAAGCGGATCTTGTCGGTATGCCGGGCGGGTTTAGTTACGGCGACTCTGTCGCAGCAGGTCGCATCATGGCAAACTTGATGCGCAAAACCCTGTATCCAAAATTTGTTGATGCACTTCGTCGAGGCGTCCCCATGATTACGCCATGCAATGGTTTTCAAATTGCTGTGCAACTTGGTTTGCTTCCAGGGCCAATTCCTGGAAACGATTGGACAGATGCAGCACCAAAACCAACAGTCACGCTTGCGCAAAACGATTCGGCACGTTTCATCGACAAATGGGTTGCATTTCAAGTACCAAGCAACACGCGATGTATCTGGACTAAAAATATTGAACTGTCCCCAGAAAATGCGGTGATACCAATTGCACATGGCGAGGGCCGATTTGTAACCGCAAATGATTCCGTTTTGCAAGATATTGAAGAAAGTGGTCGCGTCGCTTGCCGCTATGGTGCAAACGATAACCCAAATGGATCGGCTGGCGATGTTATGGGAATCTGCGACGCGAGTGGACTTGTGCTTGGTTTAATGCCCCACCCAGAACGTTTTCTTCGATGGACTCAGCATCCAACATGGACTCGGTTATCTGAAAAAGAAATGCAGGGCGATCCCCTAGGATTGCAAATGTTTAAGAGTGCGGTCAATTACGCAACAAAAAACAAAGCAAAAAACTGTGTAGAACAATCAGCATGACAGATCACAGGCAACTTGCTGTTGATTTGTTTAATCATACATGGACTTTGCTTGACAACAAAAACAGAACTATTGAACAAGATGATGAAATGGTACACGCGGCGCACGCTTCAAGGCACCACTGGGGAATTGCAGGAACTGCAAAACATCGCGCACGCGGAGAATGGCAAATTGCACGAGTCTACGCAGCGTTAAAACGTTTTTCATCTTCAGCACATCATGCGAAGAGCTATATGGATGCATGCAAGTTGCATGCATTTGGACCATTTGACTTGGCGTTTGCAAACGAAGGCTTGGCCCGTGCTTTAGTTTCAAGTAATCCTGATGAAGCAAAAAAATACTTGAAAGAGGCACGGCAAATCGGCAAGGAAATCGAAAAAGACGAAGACCGAGAGTGGCTTCACGCAAACCTTGATGAAATAGCTTCCATGATTGATGCAAAATAACGAGCAAACAATTTGTAATTCGTGTGGGTACGATTTGCAAGGAATCGCAAATGATGCACCGTGCCCAGAGTGTGGCAACACGGGGCGCGAAGACTCTGGGGATATGTCGCAGGGAAAATTCATGCGGCTGATTAATGCAAATATTGCAGTGAAAGGCCTTGAACCATTGCCAGATATTCGTGTTCGCACGAAATACTGGATGCGAATTGGGTGCATCTTCGTACTTGCAGTATTGTTATTGCAACTACTTGTTACGTTCGCGTTAATTCCGATAGGGTTGTATAGATTTTTGCTTTTTGGATTGTCGTCGTTTTGGCCGACCGTTGTCGTTGGAATGATGCCAGCAAATGTTGACCTTTCAATGCCCCCCATGTATCGATGGTTACGAAAATGGACACCCCCAACGCAGTGGTGCTGGGTGGTTGGGTATGTGTTTTGGTTTGTATTCCATGTACCAACGGAGTTTGGAACGATGGGTAGCAATTTAAAATTTTACTGGCCTTTACTCGCGCTTCATTTTGTAGGCGGTATTGGAATTGTTGGTTTAGCGTTTTGGTTGCACGACCTCGCCCTGCGGATGGATTTGCACAGCGCAGCGAGTAAGTGTAATTTAGTAGCGGTCGGTTTTGCTACATGGGGAATACTTGTATTTGTACTGCCTTGGAAACATTTTTCGGCAGCGGGATTAAATGCTGAGCAGGGTGCCATAATGTGGTGGGCATTAATATTAGGATTAATGTTGCCATGGCTTTGGATTATGCAGGTATTTGCACGGGCGTTATATGAATTTTCATCTGATTCTAGTTGGTCTATGCAGTACGAAGAAGGACGAAAAGGACGACGCAACCGCATTAGCAAAAAACGTGAGGAATACGAAAAAGAACGCGGTTGGCAATGAGGGGTACCAAGAGTGCATACCCCCTGTAAAATACATTGATGCAAGAAGAAAAAACAATTCGTTGCGCCGTTGTTGGCGTTGGTCGTATGGGTCGACACCACGCTCGCGTGTACGCACAAATGGACGGGGTAGATTTTGTTGGTGTAGTTGATCACGACGAAACAAGAAGAAACGACATAGTTGAGGAATGGGGCGGTAGCGCGTTTGCAACCGTAGAAGAACTGGTTGCGCAGGGTGTCGATGCGGTCACAATTGCAACACCCACGATACACCATCTTGAAGTAGCTGAGCCACTTCTAGCACTTGGCATAGCATGTTTAATTGAAAAACCACTTGCCCCAACTGCCGAGGATGCGGCTGCCATTGCAGACGCTGCGGATGACGGTGGTGCTGTATTACAAGTCGGGCACGTTGTCAGGTATGACCCAGTTATGCGCGCAGTTGCATCTATTGAAAATTTAAAACCTCGATTCATTGAGATGGTTCGAATTAGTCCAATGACATTTCGAAGCACAGACGTTGGCGTTGTTCTTGACATGATGATTCACGATTTAGATTTACTAACAATGTTAGTAGGAAACGAGCCAAGCGATATTTATGCAAGTGCGGTGAGCGTAATGGGCGAAGCGGAAGATATGTGTAATGCTAGGTTAGAGTTCCCTCCCGGAAGCGATGGTTTGGGGTGTACCGCGAATGTAACTGCAAGTCGCTTGGGGCTAAAAACTGAACGCAAACTGAGAATAATCAGCGAAGACTCGTACGTCTCTGCAGATTTTGTGAATAAATCGGTGACGATGGTGCGTAAAATAGCAAACGAAGAACAATTGCTTGACCTCCGGACGCGACTTGCTTCTGGCGAAGATTTATCTTCGATTGATTACGTAGATTTAGTTGAAGTTGAAGAACCACACGTTGGCGACGAAGACGCACTTACGTTGCAAGCGAAAGACTTTATTCACTCCGTTCGCACTGGCGAAAAACCACATATCGACGCGGAAGCTGGCTCGATGGCTATTCGAACTGCCGAGCGTATCATGGAAAAAGCCACAGCCGCCGGCGCTCGCATGCTGTAATGATACAGCGACCCCGTGGGTCGTTTACCAGCCTGAGGTGGGCGGCGCGGGAGCTAGTTCAAGCGGCTTAGGTATGTCTTCGTTGCGGTCTATACAGACCAGAAACATTTCTGTAGAAACAGCACGAGATGCTTTGGGTTTAAAACCCTTGGCGGATTCAAATGAGTTTGCGCAACGCTTTAAGAGCTCAGGATATGCTTCGCCTTCAAGTACTTTCATAACAAGGTTGCCGTGCGGCTTTAAGAGCGTCGCAGATAAATCAAGCGCCGTATGGCAAAGATTCACCGAGCCGTGATGATCTATGATTCTTGTACCTGTAGTACTTGGCGCCATGTCACTGAGTACAACATCAAACAATTTGTCTTCAAAACTTTTTGGAGTCAAAAGCGTGACATCTTCTTGCATCGTGACAACATTGTTTGGAAGTCCATCTTCAATTATTTTCAAGTCAACGCCAACCACCTTGCCATGCTCGCCTATGCGCTCCGACACAACTTGAAGCCAACTTCCCGGCGCAGCGCCTAGGTCAAGAACAAAGTCACCCTTTTGCAAAACATTTCGCTTGTCATCAATCTCTGATAATTTGTATGCAGCGCGACTGCGATAACCCTTGCGCTTTGCTTCCTTAAAAAAGAAGTCGTGAAGTTCGCGTTGTGCAGACATCGTAAACTACCAAGTAAACCAATCAGTATTAAAAAGTGGCTCGCTGCCAACTGGGTCAGCAACAACGTATAACCGCACGTCGCCGTCCACTGTACGCATTATGATTGGATTTGTACCGCCGTTAAAGGTAGCGAAAAGATGGTCGCCGGTGGAGCCCGGAAGAATAATCGCCTTGCCTTGCCGCAAGTCAAGCGCGACCTCTCCGTTCAACGCGGTAGCATCAATAATGCCAGAAGACTCACCACGGACGCGATAGACAATGTCACCCCTTCGATTCTCAATTGAAACTCGCTCGTTCATCAAGAGTGGCGTGACAACTCGAACGTTGCCATCCTTTGTTTTTACATCTACTGCACCTGAAATTCCAAGCAACGTAACGTTGCCATTTGAAGTCGTAACCGAAACGCCGTGAATAGAGTTTGACCTAACGACTATTTCAGCGCTGATTAAACCAAGCGAGTTATCGTCACAAGCAGCAACGATGTGGACGACCTCCCCAGTCATTCCAGTTTCAATATTTGTTGAACACGTCATGTGTGCGCTGCGCTCGGGGACTTCTTCAAGACCAATCTCCAGTTGCGTCGCTTGAACTTGGGTCCCAACAATGGACGGATCAACAATAACAGTGACATTCCCTGCAAAGGATTGGATGTCAATCGCTACGGGGCCCCTTGTTTGGAGCAATGCAGTGTCAAAATCAACAACTTGCTGAGACTGGCACCCAGCAAGGGCGAGGATTGCGATGAAACATATTTTTCTCATACGGTCAATGTGGATTGTAGCGAAGGTAGAATGCGGGGATGAAAGATACACAGACAAATGTCGGTCTTGCGGAACATTCCTTACCACTACACGGTGCAGATAATCCATCAACCCTTAAACAAGGCACCTCACCATCGAGTTTTGCACTGCAAGGAGACATCGGGGGAGCGACTACGTTTAGTTCCCCTGATACACCCGGCATGCCCGAGCCTTCTACAAAAACTGCGTGGGACTTTGCTCCAGCAAAATCAGCGACCACAAATCCTATAACCCAACTTGAACACGCCCGACTTGGATCGATAACGCCCGAAATGTCTCGAGTGGCACAGCGCGAACCCCATCTAACAGCAGAACAAGTGCGCGACGAAGTAGCGGCGGGACGATTGATTATTCCGGCAAACATCGTGCACCTAGCAATGGATCTTGATCCTATGGCAATTGGCCGTGCATCACTTACAAAAGTGAATGCGAACATGGGCGCGTCCCCAGTATCTTCCGGTATTGAAGAAGAACTTGAAAAGTTGCACTGGTCGGTGAAATGGGGTGCGGACACTGTGATGGATCTTTCAACAGGCGGAGATTTAAATGCTTGTCGGCAAGCTATCATCAATGGTTCGACAGTCCCAATCGGAACAGTGCCTATTTACTCGATGATTATCAATAAAAAGATTGAGGACTTGACTCCCTCAATGATTATGGATGAACTTGAGAATCAAGCGAAGCAAGGTGTAGATTATTTCACGATTCATGCAGGCGTATTGCATGAACACATTCCCTATATCAAGGACCGATTGATTGGTATCGTTTCACGTGGCGGCTCGCTTCTTGCGAAGTGGATGATTCATCACAACAAACAAAATCCGATGTACGACTGCTTCGATGATATTTGTGATTTGATGCGACAATATGATGTTTCCTTTTCTTTAGGTGACGGATTGCGACCGGGAGGTCTTGCTGACGCGACCGATGAAGCACAAATTCGCGAATTGGAAGTACTTGGCGAGTTAACGGAGCGCGCATGGGCAAAGGGCGTACAGGTTATGGTCGAAGGTCCGGGGCACGTTTCGTTTGACCAAGTGGAATACAACATGAAGTTGCAACGTTCGCTATGTCATGGCGCTCCGTTTTATGTACTTGGCCCACTCGTAACGGATATGTTCCCTGGGTACGACCACATAACAAGTTGCATTGGCGCGACTGCCGCTGCATACCACGGCGCGGCGATGCTTTGCTACGTCACGCCTAAGGAGCACCTTGGATTACCTAAAAAAGATGACGTAAAACAAGGATGTGTCGCATACAAAATTGCTGCCCATAGTGCGGACATAGCACTTGGTATACCCAGCAGTCGAGACAACGATGACGAACTTACAAAAGCACGCGCTGCGCTTAATTGGCAAAAGCATTTTGATTTAAGTTTCGATCCGGATTTCGCTCGTGCAATGCACGACGAAGATATGGATGTTGACACAGATTTTTGTGCGATGTGCGGTCACGACTGGTGTTCGGTTCGTATTAGTAAAGAAATACAAGAGTTTGCATCAGGCAAAGATGATAACTATGCATGGGATAAACCAAAAGTTTCTGCCGCGCTTACGATTGAGCAAAAAGAAATTCTCGAGCAGCGAGGGGTTTTGACACCCGAAGAAGTGCACAAACTGGCGTCGAAGGTGAAAGGCAACGTGGAGATGACCACGGAAGGCAAGGCTTCCTGCCACAGCGATGTTTCCGATGAGAGTTCAGCAAAGGCGATGCAAGAAACGCTGTAAGTTTTTCCCTATTGTTCATTCCAAACTTGATTGAGGAGTGTTTTGGTTTCTTCTCCAAGTACAGTTGCGGAGTGGTTGGCGGGTGCATCAAACAATTCGTCGTTGAGCGAACCATCGAGTTCGTTTAACCAACGTTTCGTTGTTTGAAGAGCAAGCGGCGGCTTGTTAGCAAGAGAATCTGCTAGACGCAGTGAGGTTTCCGTCGCCCGTTCATTTGTTTCTTCAAGATGTGTGAGTAAGCCGATGGCTAATGCCTCATTGCCGCCAATAATTCTTCCACTAAGGGCGAGCGTACGAGCCTGTCCGTTACCGAGTTTTTGAAAGAGGGTGGGGATTGTTACAGCCGGCGATATTCCAATTCTGTGAACTGGATAGCCGTACTTACTTTCTTTAGAACCAACAATAAAATCACAACCAGTTAACAGCGCACAACCTCCGGCTATAGCCGCACCATGAGCTGCGGCGACCACCGGTACGGGCAATCTTCTAAGAGAACGAATGAGCGTGCTCAACCGCAAAATATATATTTTGAGAATGGCGATATCGTCTACACACGCTTTCATGTCGAACCCCGCACAGAAGACAGGACCCTCGCCCTGAAGTAAGACGCAACGAGTTTGTGTATTGATATGCGAGAGTGCGTCGTCTATGGCATCAAACATTTCTAGACCAAGTGCGTTTCTTTTACTCGGATCATGTAACGTAACGTGCAGCACTCCTGTCTCTGTTTTATGTAGCGCGACGATTGGCATTAATACAGTATATATAAAGGTCAGGGCCGGTTTTAAGCCGGCCCTGATCTATCAAGGAGGAGGAATGCACGTGGTTTTACGCAACCACGCGCGAAAGGAGTTTTTAATCGCAGTGCCATGAATTGGAATGGATATCGTAAATGACTGCTATGTCTGCGGGTTCGTTTGGCTGCCCCGTTGAAACCCCAACGTCAACGAAGGATGAAAACGATTCCGTCTCAATTGGACGTATAGATATAGTTCCGGTTTTATGTAGAAGCGCATCCATTACACCAAGGTCTGGGTCGCTGACGTTTTCAGAAAGAAAATCACTCATGTATCGTCCAAGCGCAGTTGCAGCGAGCATGAGAGCGTCGTCGTATTCACGAACGTGAGCACAAACGCTTTCGCCATCGTTTGAGGTAACAACAGATTGCATACGGAAGTCAGCGCAAAGTGGAGAATTAGCATTTGAAACTTCGCGAATAATGGCATTTGCATCGCCTTCTTCGACTGCCCCTTGGACACATGCAACCCATTGCGAGGCACCAACACCACAGAGGATGGTCGAATCTTCCAGCAAATCTTCTCGAGCGAGCGCCATCATGGCATCGCAGGGAGTGAGAGAGGAAACATCGACGCACCATCCATCAGCGGTTTCGTGTAACGCAATGCGCAGTGGACTCACCATTGAAGCCAACGATGGCTCTTGTGAATTCCATGTGTTTTTTTCGTCTGAGTTGTGTAGAGGTGAGTTCATGTTTGTTCGTTCTAAAAAAAAGCCCCGTCCTTTGTTAGGCGGGGCTTGTCGGTGTTTAGTTTGAGTGTTTACTCAGTCTTTCCGATTTGCTCCCGCTTTGGGATTTACGATGTTTGTCCAGATTAGGTTCATCGTTGTGGTGAAATACGTTGCAGCGGTTTTCCATTCGCCGGTTTTACAACAGCGCATTGAAGCCATAAAGCAACTAAATGGCGTTTTTGCAGTAGAAACTGCTGCTTGATGCCTCTTCCTAGACAATAAGCGGTCTAGAGATTCTTTTCGTGATTCATGTTTCATTACTACTACTATGCACGCCAATCGAAAATGGTCAACGAAAATCAAAACTTTTTTAATAAAATGTTATGATTCTGACAAATGGCCTCCTCAAATCTCATTCGAAACATTCCAAGAATGAAAGAAATAGCCTCTGTAGCTGCAAAATTCGGCTTTGGTGAGATTATCCGAGACACAAAACTCGGCTCATTTCTTGGTAAATTTAAAAAAATTCATGACTCTGAGCAAGACCCAGCCCCAGTTCGATTTCGGTTAGCGCTTGAAGAGCTTGGTCCCACCTTTATGAAACTCGGGCAAGTACTCAGTATGCGACCGGATCTTGTGCCACCGTCTTGGTCTGAAGAACTAACGCACTTGCAAGATAATTGCCCATCGGTTCCTTGGGACGACATTAAAAAAGAACTTGAGACAGAGTACGGCAAAGACCTTAGCGCAGTGTTTGTGACCATCGAAGAAACGCCCATCGGGGATGGATCGATGGCGCAAGTCCACAGGGCAACCACGATAGAAGGCAAGCATGTTGTTCTAAAAATTCTTCGCCCAAATATTGAAAAAACGGTGAACGCTGATTTGCAGGTACTCGAAGGCATAGCATCATTACTAAACAACCACGGCGCAAAACTTGGTTTTGATCCGAAGGAAGTTATTGATACGTTTGCAGAAGCGCTCGACAACGAGTTAGATTTACGCCACGAAGCGAATAGCACCAAAATGCTTAGGTCATTGGCCGCAGACGACACGTCAACTTTTCCAGAAGTGTATACAGAGTTATCTACGAAGCGGATACTTGCAATTGATGAAGTGGATGGTGTCGAACTAACAAAATGGAAAGATCAAAATTACACACAAGAACAACGCAATAAAATAGTTGCAAACGGTGCGCATGCGGTCATTCGACAAACACTTGAGATTGGATTCTTCCACGCTGACCCACACCCCGGCAACATTTTTGTTCTCGAAGGCGAGAAGATTTGTTTTATCGATTGTGGTATGACCGGACGTGTTGAAGAATCGATGCGAAAAGATCTTGCGATGCTGCTTTATGGGGTTTCAGAAAATAATATTGATAACGTAACAAAATCTTTTTTAAGTTTGGGTGATATCTCATTAGATGATGTGAACGAAAGGGAATTGCGGAAGGATTTGCAAGATTTTATTGAGCGCTTCACGGAGGGCCCCCTTGGAGATATTGACATGGGAAACATGCTGACAGCATTTCTTGATGGACTCCGAAAGCATAATGTAAAGTGTCCTGGCGACTTAATTCTAATGATTAAAGCATTAATTACAATTGAGGGTGTTGGCAAAGAACTATCTCCCACTTTCAATTTGGTTGACTACGCTAAGCCTACAATTGAAAAACTAGTACGCTCGCAATTTGGTTTTTCTGCAATTAAAAACAGGACCGAAGTTTCAGCGTTGCTCTGGGCGCAACTGGCGGAACGATTGCCTGACGATGCAACTCGCATCCTCGACCGAATCAGAAGAAACAAGGTACGTTTGAATATTGACTCGGAATCCATAGAGCACATGACCGATGCAATCGATCGCTCTTCACGCAACATAAGCTGGGCACTTGTAATTTCAGCACTGATCGTTGGATCGTCGATTATGGTTCTTGCAAATCGCACAAATTCAATTGACGTTCGTTCGGGGCTTGGGTTAGTTGGATACTTGTTTGCTGGAACGCTTGGCGCTTGGCGGATTATTCAACACCTTCGGCAAGGCAGATAGTTAGAATAAATATTTTAAGAATTACGCATGGAAAAATCACCTGACATTCAACGGCAATCAAAAAAACCTTTTTCCAATTCAAATCAAGGTGGGCATTTACTTCCAGCAGTCTTGGCTACTGCGGGATTTGGCGTTGTCCTTTATGGAATATTTACTGGCTCTTCAGGCCTGTATGGCGATGCCCCAAAAATCACATTTTCAGATGGACTCTATGAGTTTTGGCGCGAACTTGTTCGCCTTGTGGTTTTCTCTTTGCTACTCCTTGGCGCAGTACGTATTCATTGTTGGCGATTACAAGTTCCACTTGGAAAGGTGCTGCTAGCAGCACTTCGGTGTTTAGCCATTGTCGTACTTATTGAAGCGGTGCGAGTGTTGCAGTTGGACCATAACATTTCAAGGTTACTACTCATCTCATTGGCTCAGTCTGTTGTTTGTGTTGCTGCAGTAACCGTGTTTTTTGCAAGCACAATCCGAGATTCAATAGTGTTTACGCTCGGTTGCACCATCGGGGTCGCGCTTTTGTGGCTTGGTGCGCATGTTGGGATTTGGATTATCTGAATTGAGCAAACTCCCCCTTGCAAAGAACGTCGTAGTACACGATAGTGCAACACATGAATGAAATTGCTTCAGCACTTGCGGGTAAGTTTGTAGTGTTTGATGGACCAGACGGCTCGGGTAAATCTACGCAAATGAAGCGTTTTATGCAATGGTGTAGGGAGCAAGGGCTTGTTGTAAAGGAAGTTCGCGAACCCGGCGGAACTGCAATAGGCGAGCAAATTAGGCAGGTATTACTTGACCCCGTGAATGAAGGGATGACAATACAGTGCGAGATGCTTCTATATATGGCAAGTAGGGCGCAACTCGTCGAGCAAGAAATCGTCCCAGCGCTGAGCCGAGGGGAGTTAGTTGTAGCCGACCGTTTTGTGAGTGCCACGCTAGCGTATCAGGGAGCTGCAGGGGGATTACCCACAAAATGGATTCAGCAAGTTGCTGAAGTTGCAGTTTCAGGGCATTGGCCAGATATTACTTTGATATTGGATGTAGACGACGTAACAGCCGCAAGTCGCCTAAATCCGCTTCTTGATCGTATGGAGTTAAAGGGCAGGGAGTTCCATCGACGAGTCCGAGAGGGATTTTTGGAACAAGCACGCCTAATGCCCGACCTATACTGCGTTATTGACTCTTCTCAGGATGCGGACGCAGTGGAAACAGCTGTTCAAAATGCAATTTTAAAGCAGTTTTGTACTGAAATCCCTCAAAAATAAACAAAATACACATACAAATTGCCAATTTTTGCAAAATTTTAACTGCTTGCAAAATAGGGACTTACGCACCACGGGATGCATGGTTAATGCATTATCTGACCTATCTCTGTGGTAAAAATCTATTGTTAGCCGATAAATGGTAAATCCCAAGGACCCGCGTTGTGGTCCGTATTGTCAGGGATGGCTAAGGCCACAACAGGCTGGGTTCAAGGAAACTAAGGAGATCTCTTATTATGAAAAACGCACTAGATACTATTAAAGCATGGGCTTGGGGCTTTATTGACCTCATGTTAATCTTCATCGCCGTAGGCGTGTTGGTTCAAATTATTTTCGGTGATGCATCAGGATTTTGGGGTGGCATGGTTGGCCGCTTAATGGCTATGGTTACAGAATTCAGCGCTGGCGGATTTGTCGGTCTGATCGCTCTTGTTATTGTTCTTTCTCTTTTCAATCGCAGAACTGCTTAACAGTTTTGTTTGCATGCGAAGCTAGTCTTCGCAAGTGCCTCCCACTCCAAGGATGGATTGGTGATTGGCAAAACCCCTGTCTTTTAGACAGTTAATGATTATCCAGCCGCAACTGCCCTCGTCGGAGACGAGGGCAGTTGTTTTTTTGTTTAAATAAACAATCCCGCGGGCTGTTTCTTTCTCAAGAAGGGATTGCTATGTCCAGCGGAGGACGATTTTTCCAAACTGGTCACCAGATTCAAGACGAGCAAAAGCAGCTGAGGCATCGTTTGCATCGTGTACAGAATCAATCACGGGTTCCATTCCATTTTTAAAGAACGAAATCACCTCGCGGAACTCGCCCATATCGCCCATCGTTGAACCGAGCACCGAGAGTTGGTTCCAAAAAATACGAGCGAGGTCGGTTTTTGGCGCAGCGCCCGCAGTACAACCACACGTCACAAGTTTGCCGCCGCGAGCCAGTGATTTAATACATGGTAGATGCAATGGACCCCCAACCGAGTCAACACAAACATCTACGCCTCGTTTTCCGGCGAACTTTCGAACTGCACGTGACCAATCTTCTCCGACATCGAGCACTGTTTCGCTAGCGCCTAACTCGCGCGCTTTGTCGAGTTTCCATTGATGTCGTGATGTCACAATCGTGTGACATCCAAAATGTTTGCAAATGTTAAACGCGGCAAGCGCAGCGCCACCGCCGATGCCAGTGATTAACACATGTTGTCCTGCTCGCAATTGCGCGCGAGTGACGAGCATCCGCCACGCAGTAAGATGTGCAAGCCCAAAACCAGCCGCTTTCACGGGGTCGACGTCACCAACTTCTATAACGTTCGTGACTGGCGCTACAAAATACTCTGCGTTTGAACCGTTGTCATGCTCGCCAATCATGCGAATGTCATCTGGACAAGGCGATGCGTTTGGAAGGACCGGTTCTTGTTGTCGAACAGCAGCATTGAGGAGTACGCGTTTTCCAACCCACGACTCGTCAACGATGTTACCTACTTCCGTAATTATCCCGCAGCCATCAGAACCACTCACCCTAGGAAAATCAAGATGTAGACCCGGCATACCAATACCAACCCATAGATCAAGATGGTTCAGCGCAGAAGCCTCTGTTTTAACGACGACTTCGTGCGATTTTGGTTTTAGATCAGGCCAATCGGTTGAAATCTTTACGTTGCTTGCAACTGGGGATCCTTCGCCTGTAATGATTGCAGCCCTCATGCTGTTACCTCTTTACTTGCACGTACTTTTTCAAGTAAATCCTTCGTGCGAATGATGCCTTCGAACTCGCCAATCTTTCCACCCTCGTACTCGATACCAATCCAACCGCGGTAGCCAGCGTCGAGGACAATGCCAATCATCTTTACGTAATCGGTATGGAGTTCGTTTCCTTCCGTATCGAAATCGTGCGACTTTGCGCTAACCGCCTTTGCAAAGGGCATAAGTTCGGCGACACCGAGGTACCTATCGTACATTTCACGCGTGCTCCAATCTAGAATAAAATTTCCAAAATCAGGCAGTGTTCCACAACGGGGTAGGTCAACCAAATTCATTACACCAGCCAGCCATGCACCGTTTGAACTTAATCCGCCATGGTTTTCAACGATGACATTTATTTTTCTAGTATCACCAAATTCGGTTAACCGGCGCAACCCGTCTGATGCAAGTTTTTGTTGTTCTTCATATGTACCACTTGATTGCGCATTCACACGGATGGAATGACAGCCAAGTTCAACAGCTGCGTCAATCCATTTGTAATGGTTTTCGATTGCTCTTGTTCTCGCGCCGCTGTCGGGGTCACCAAGGTGTCCCTCGCCATCGCACATGATGAGTAAACTTGAAACCCCATAATCGTTACACCGCGTTTTTAGTTCATTCAGGAAATTGGGTTCGGGTTTTCTTTCTGGGAAAAAACTGTTGACGTATTCCACAGCATCGATGCCAAACTGTTCCTTTGTTATACGTGGGAAATCGACCGATTGTACGTAACCACCTTGAAGTGCACGGTGCAAAGACCATTGTGCTAATGATATGTCAAACAATTTTGGTTTCATTTTTCTTCCTCTGGTTTTTCAGAGTCAACGTAACAGTGAAAGCCTACACATGGTATACGCTCTGGCTCATTGCTCTCGTGTATTTCTGCGATGAGACCATGCACCTTTTGCAAATGATCACCCGTGAGCGGAATCGAAACAACTTGTTGCCCATTCTTTGAACCAGTGACAGTTGTTAAAACCGCAACGGTTTCCTCTACTTCAAGAGCATGTAATATGTGCTCTCCCACCTGATTAGCAATTGGGTGCAGGGGCGTTACGAGGTGTGGTACGCCTTCTTGCTTTTCAATTTGCTTTTCAACCTGTTTTTCACTGTCATTTTTATGTTCAGTCATCGCGTTACCTCACTTGCGTATTCGCTTGCCCAATCCATTGAGGCTGGAACTTTTTCTGGTTCTTTGCCACCCGCTTGTGCGGTGTCTGGTCTGCCACCGCCGCTCCCGCCGCACCTTCTTGCCGCTTCACGAACCCACTCGCCTGCCTTGAGCCCCTTTTTAATCAGAGCATTGCTTACACCCGCACCAATTATAACCTTACCT